>Ga0137409_10000032_pt2 | contig 89209 bp, 85 predicted proteins | sample CZODoug1_16funga_FD_122059 | JGI IMG/M metagenome (GOLD analysis project Ga0137409, IMG submission 122059) | Vadose zone soil fungal communities from Angelo Coast Range Reserve, California, USA - CZODoug1_16fungal (Hybrid Assembly) | ecosystem: Environmental > Terrestrial > Soil > Vadose zone... | reverse complement strand
GTGCACGGCGGTGAGCAGGGGGCTGTGCACCGTGGCGACGGCGCCGGCGATCGCACCCCGGTAGCAGCTCATCCATTGGCGCTGCTCGTCGAACCTGCGACCTTCCTCTCCGCAGACCGACCGGGCTGCGCCCTTGATGCGCTGATAAAGGGTCGTCGCGCCGGCGACCGTGGACAGATTCAGGTCGCGGTATGTGACGGTCATGGTGCGCAGGCCGTTCGCCGGGTTTGACGCCAGCGCCGGAGCCATGCCCAGCAGACCGACGACACACGCGAACGCTGCCGGGCGTGAGAGTGAACGATGTATCCATTTGCAGGTGTTCATTGCGGTTCTCCAGGTTGCGTTTCCAAGGAGATTTGATGCTGCTTTCCTGCAAAAGGACAAAGCCTGCGCGAAGAGCGGTGACTGCCGCGGGTATGAGCGGGAGAAATCGAGCCTTCAGAGGCCGCGCCGGAGTTCAAGCCGCAGGCTCGCCGCGCGCGCCCGGGCGACGGTCACTTGTCCACGATGATGATTGGGTCGAGCGGCACATGGCCGTCGACCACTACCGTGTACTTGTAGGCCGGCGGATGCTTCGGGTCCTGAACTGCCGCCAAGGTCCCCTCGAAGGGCTTTGCGCTTTGAAACACCGATTGCGGACTCTCCTTGAACGGCCAGCTCGGATGCCCCTTCCCGCTTATCAGAGCGAAGTGGAGCGTGAACTGGTTGCGTGGGCTCTCCCACACGATCTGGTCATTCCCGCGGCCGCGGAAGTGCCCGCCATTCGGGCTGCAGACCACGCCGTTGTTGTCGATACCGATGTTGATCCTGGTCATTCTCGCGTCCTCCAGCTGCCATGTGTCATCTGAGTCATCTGATTGATCCGGGCTGTGATTTCTCTGCCTGCGCGAGGAGTTGCTGGAAGCGCACGTTGCTGCGCAGGCTGGCGAAGTCGGGCGCCGCGCGCACCAGCTGTGCGGGATAGCCGAGCCCTACCGCGTGGCTTAAGGAATCCAGCGCCGCGGCGGTGTCGCGCCGCTCGAGCGCGATGAGTGCGGCGTAGTAGTGCACGAACACGTCGTCGGAGCCGAGCGCCAGCGCGCGGCTGGCGTAGCGCTGCACGCGATCGGTATCCCCGACACGGGCGCTGTAATAGGCGAGCTGGATCCAGGTCACCGCGTCTTTGGAGTTCACCTCGAGGCTGCGTTGCGCCAGCGCCATGGCGCGGCGGTAGTCGCCTTGCGCCTGGACGCGGCCGGCGTCGGTCTGCCAGAGTGCATCCGCCAGGTTGCCCCACACGCGATGATCCTCGCCCGCGATCTCGGTGGCGCGGGAGAACATGCGCGCAGCGTCGGCGTAGCGACCAAGAAAGTAATACACGGTGCCGGAATTGGAGTACGCGCTGCGCGTCGGCTCGAGCGCCAGTGAGCGCTCGAACGCCGTCGCGGCTCCCTGAAAGTCACCGCTCATCTCGAGCGCAGCTCCCAGGTTGTTGAAGGCCAGGGGACTGGCGGGAATGAGTTCGGTGACACGCCGATAGGTCGCCACCGCGGCGCCGGAGCGGCCATGGCGAAACAGGAAATTGCCGAGCGCCGTCTGTGCGGCCCAGTAGGTCGGCTCGACATCGACCGCCTGGCGATAGGAATGTTCAGCCTCGGCGGTGCGCTGCTGCCCGTCGTAGGCTTCGCCAAGGCCCACGTAACCGTCGGCATCGCCCGGGTCGCCGCGGATGGCGTTGCGAAAGATCGCCTGCGCCTGGACGTTGCGTCCACTGACCAGGTACAGATGGCCGAGGGCGGCGGAGACCTCCCGCAGCGAGTCATCGAGCTTCAGCGCCTGCCCGCAGGCTGCTTCGGCCTGGGTGACGAGCGCGGCATCGCGTGTCTGGTCGTAACCCATGGCGTAGCGCTGGCACAGTCCGGCGTACGCCAGCGCAAACTTCGGATCCTGCGCGAGCGCCTGGTGGAAGGTCTCGTCGGCTTCCTCGAGTTGCGTGACGCCGGCCGGCCCGTGCAGCTTCGCGAGCCCGGCGAGATACAGGTCGAACGCCACCAGATGGGTGGTCGGAGGCTGGGCGGCCCGTTGCGCGAGCTCGCTCGATAACACGACCTGCAGCGCGCCGATGATGGAGCGCGCCAGATCGTCTTCGATGGCCAGCAAGTCTTGCCAGGTGCGGTCGTAGGTCTGCGACCAGACGTTGTAACCGGAACTGGTGTCGATGAGCTGGGCTGTCACGCGCAGGTGATCGCCTTCGCGGCGCACGCTGCCCTCGAGTATGTGGCGCACCCCGAGCGTCTGGGCGATGGTGCGTACGTCGGCGCGCCGGTCTTTGAATACAAACGCCGAGGTGCGCGCGGCGACGCGCAGTCCCCGGATGCGCGCCAGCCTGGCGGACAGCTCCTGCGCGAGACCGTCGCCGAGATACGCATTCCCGCCCGCCGGGCTCATGTCGAGGAGGGGCAGCACGGCAATGGTCCGGGGCGGCTGCACGACCACCGAGCCCGGTGCGCGGGCGAAGGGTTCCGCAGGCTGCGGGCCACGCAGGTAACGGCTGATGGCCCATGGCGCAGCCAGCAGCAGCGCCACGGCCAATATCCCGCCCAGCCACCCGAGCACACGTGGTCCGGGTACGTCGGCGGGGGATGAACGTCGCCGGTCCGCGAGCGGCCTGACGGTGGCCACCATGCGATAGCCGCGGCCGCGCACGCCGGCGATGTAGCGCGGCGCATGCGGGTCGTCGCCCAGCGCATCACGCACCAGCTTCACGCGCTGGCTGATGGTCTCAGGTGTGATGACCAGGCCCGTCCACACGCGTTCGGTGAGCTGATCGAAGGTGACCAGATCGGGGGCGGCGCGCGCGAGCGTGACCAGCAGCTCGAACGAGAGTTGCGGCAGGGGAATGTCGTTGCCGGCGCGTGTAACGCGCTGTTGGCCGAGATCAATGATCAGATCGTCGACCTGGTACCCTGTCGCTGCCGGCCTTGTCGCGGCTGATGGGTTGCTTTCCATACCCGGCGCCACTCTCCGGGTGGGGGCTCACTGCGCGGGTTCATCCCCCGATCTTACGCCGGAACGCACCGCGGCGCGCTGCCGGCCAGCCGCGGCACCCACCCGGCCCGACGGACCAGGTGGGTGCGCGTTCGACCTCACTTGCTGTTCATGGCCGTCGCGGTGGACTCCTTGTTCTTGCCGCCATGCACCGAGGTGAGCAGCGGGCTGTTGACCTTGGCGACCGCATCGGCGATCGCGGCCTGGTAGCAGCTCCTCCACTCCTGATACCGCGCCACACCGGCTCCGGGCTCGTCGCAGACCGAGTTGGCGGCATGCCTGATGCGCTGATAGAGGGCGGTCGCACCTTCGATGGTCGACAGGTTCAGGTCGCGGTAACTGACGGTTTCGCTGCGCGGAGCGCCCGGGTCTGCCGCCGGCGCCGGCGTGGCGCCCAGAAGACAGGCGACCGACGTGAACGCGACGGACCAGAACGATGAAGGGTGAATCGATTTGAAGAGGCTCATTTGCGGTTCTCCTGGTTGGGTTTCCAAAGACCGCAGACAAGGTATGCGCGGCCGCGCCGTGCCGCATGAAGGTGGCCTGAAGCCTCGTGAAGTCTTCATGAAGCTTGGATGAGGATTTGCCGCGAACGGCAAAAAGGGCCGCTACCCGCGGGTGGAGTGCCAGCCTAAGGCGCGCGCCGGGCACCGAAGGCGCGCTAGCGGGTCTGGACGCCGTGTGCGGTGCCGACCAGCAGCACGTCTGCGGGGCGGGCCGCAAACAGTCCGACGCTCACCACGCCCGCGATCTGGTTGAGCTCACGCTCGAGCGCGACCGGATCAGCGATGCTGAGATCGTGCACGTCGAGGATGTGGTTGCCGTTATCGGTGATGAATCCCTGGCGCCACAGCGGTCGGCCGCCGCGCGCGGTGAGCTGCCGGGCGACCAGCGTGCGCGCCATGGGAATGACCTCGATCGGCAACGGGAAGCGGCCGAGTGTGCTGACCATCTTGGTGTCGTCGATGATGCACACGAAGCGCCGCGCGGCCGCGGCGAGGATCTTCTCGCAGGTGAGGGCGCCGCCGCCGCCCTTGATCAGATGCCGGGCGGCAGTCGCCTCATCGGCGCCGTCGACGTACAGGGCGAGGTCGGCGAGATCGTTCAGATCGACGACCGCCACACCTGCGGCGCGCAGCCGTGCGCTGCTCGCCTGCGAGCTCGACACGGCGCTGCGCACACGACCAGGACTGGCAGCGAGGGCATCGATGAACAGGTTCACCGTGGAGCCGGTGCCGACGCCGAGCGTGACGCCGCTGGGCACCAGTTCCAGCGCCGCCAGCGCCGCGCGCCGCTTATTTGCCTCAGCATCCGTCGCCATCAGCGCCCCCGTGCGCGAGTGACTTCCAGAAACGACTGTGCCCGCGTCAGCAGCGGGCACAGTCTTCGAATACGACTCGGCGGCCACTTTCGTGGCCGCCGAGTTAAGGCCTATTTCTTCTTGGCAGCTTTCTTCTTGGCCTTCTTCTTTGCCTTCGCCATGTTGGCTCTCCAATATTGACGGGTTAGTCCGGGGTCCGAGTATATACACGCGAATCGAAATTACAAGCGAGCACACGGTGAAGTGTGCTAAGGCGAGCGGCGCGTGACGACTCACGACGGCGTGCAGCGTCGCTCTCGTGAGTCACTCGAGCGAGAGGATGAACTTCCAGTGCGCCGCTTCCACCGGCGTGATCGACAGTCGATTGCCGGGGCGCAACAGCACCATGCCCTTGAGTTCCTTGCCGGCATGCGCGCGCAGTTCTTCGAGCGCGATGGTACGCGCGAGGCGGCGCTGCAACTGCACGTCCACCATGAACCAGCGCGGATTCCCGGGATCGCTGTCGGCATCGTAATGGTGGTGCTTGCGATCGAAGGCGGTGCGATCGGGGTAGCCTTGCTTCACGATCTGCATGACGGCGACGATGCCCGGCACCGCGCAGCTGGAATGGTAGAGAAACGCCTGGTCACCCCGGCGCATCTCATCCCGCAGCATGTTGCGCGCCTGAAAATTGCGCACGCCGTCCCATGCGCTGGTGCGGCGCAGGGCGGCGGCGAGATGCTCGACGCCGAAGGTGGCGGGCTCGGTTTTCATCAGCCAGTAGCGCATCGGATGATCCCCTCTTCGGTCACCACCGCATCCATCAGCACGTCATGGGCCGCGGCCGTGATGTGCTCGAGCTGCTGCAAGCCGTAGGCGAGGCCCACCAGGCGCGGCGCGTGCCAGGCGCTGCGCCAGCGCCGGAACGCGAACGCGCGGTCATAGTACCCACCGCCAGTTCCGAGGCGCACGCCGCGCCGATCGAACCCCACCAGCGGCAGGAACACCACGTCCAGCCAGCGCGCGCCGATCGTGGCCGCCGCTTCGGGTTCGGCGATGCCCAGGCGGTTACGCCGCAGCGTGCCGCGCATCTCGACGAACTGCATGGCGCGCGAAGCGCGCCGCCGGTCGATGCGCGGCAGATAGATGCGGCAGCCGCGCTCCCGTGCCAGCGCGATGAGCGGCGCGGTGTCGAGCTCCTCGGGCAGGGCGGCATACACCGCGATACGCCAGTGCGAGCGCAGCAGCAGCGCCCGGTCGACGTTGCGCGCCACGAGGAGCGAGGCGTGCTGGCGCTCGCGCGCCGGCACGCTGCGGCGCCGGGCAATGAGGCTCGCCCGCAGTTGCCTGCGCGCGACGCCGGGTGGGGATTCAGGTAGCGCCACCCGCAAGTGCCGGTGTGGACCGTTGCTCTCGAACCGGAGCAACAAGTGGGACAAGCTGCGGCACGTAAGGCTTTCCGCTCGAAGGCGGACTTGCACAGCGATGCGCGCAAGCCGTAAGTCCCGAGGGTGTTTCAATTAGGGTCCGAGGTAACCCGGTCCGCTTGTCGAACACCGCAGGCGACGCTAGGACCACTCTACACCAAGGACCGGTGGCGCGCCTCAGCTAAGCGGCGGGTCGCGGCCTGCGTCACAGCTCGAGTTGCTGACCCTTGCCGAGCACGCTTTCGACACGCTCACGCAGCGCGCGCACCCGTCCGCCTACACCGCTGTCAATCCGTGACTCGTGATCCTTAACCCGCAGGAACTCGTGCGCCAGATTGAGCGCGGTCATGACGGCGATGCGGTCGAGCCCCACGACCTTGCCGCTGTCACGGATCTCGCGCATGCGCGCGTTGAGGAACTCGGCGGCATCCAGCAGCGCTGAACGCTCCTCGTAGGGGCAGGCGACCACGTATTCCTTTTCCATGATGCGGACGCTCACCCGCGCCTGGTCCGGGTGGGTCATGCGCCGTGCTCCAGGGTCTTCAGCCGGCCGATCATGGCCTCGACGCGCGTGCGTACCTGCTCGTTCTTGTGCATGAGCGAGGCGCGCTCCCCGGCGAGCGACTCATGTCGCGTGCGCAGCGCGCGATTCTCTTCCTTCAGGTGCTCGAGGGTCGTGACGAGCTCTTCGATGCGTTTGGTGAGCCGGGTGAGCTCGAGATCGAGTTGTGTTTTTGTCGTATCGCTCATGGGGCGGACTATAGAGCGGCGCTCTTCGTACGGTCAATTATAATGAGCCGTGCGCGCATGAATCAGCCCGACTACATCGACATCCAGCAACTGCTGGCGCAGGCACGCTCGCACGCCGACGCGGCCGAGGCGCACGGCACGCTTACAGGTTGCCTGTGTGGCGCGGGCGGCTACCGCTTCGAGGACTGGCTGCGCGAGATCCTGCCCGAGGGGCGCGCGGAGCCTGCCGCGGCGGCCACCTTGCACACGCTGTACGCGGCGACCGCGGACGCCCTGCTGCAGCCTGACATGGAGTTCGACCTCCTGCTGCCCGACGATGAGCAATCGATCGATGTGCGCACTGCGGCGCTGGCCGAGTGGTGCCAGGGATTTCTCTATGGCCTGGGGGCAGGCGCCATCCCGGACGCCAGCGGGTTGCCGGGGGAGGCTGGTGAGATCGTGCGCGACTTCGCCGAGATCACGCGCGCCGCGGTCGACGCCCGGCAGGGGGAGGATTCGAACGAGAGCGCCTACGCGGAGCTGGTGGAATTCGTGCGGGTGGGCGTACAGCTGCTGTTCGAGGACCTGGCCGCCGCCCGCCGGCCGCCCGCGCCGGCCGCGGCTCCGCTGCACTGACGCGCGCGCGGCTCATGGCGACAGACGAGTTTGCGCGCCGCCGCCGCCAGCTGATGCGCCTGATGGGACGCGACTCCATCGCCGTCCTGCCCGCAGCCCCGGTGCGGCACCGGAACAACGACGTTGAGTATCCGTACCGCCAGGACAGCGACTTTCACTACCTCACCGGCTTCGGGGAGCCGGAAGCGGTGGCGGTGCTCGTGCCCGGCCGGCCGCACGCCGAGTACATCCTGTTTGTGCGCGAGCGCGATCCGACCCGCGAAACCTGGGACGGGCGCCGCGCGGGCCCCGCGGGCGCCGCGCGCGACTACGGGGCGGACGACGCCTTCCCCATCACCGATATCGACGAGATCCTCCCGGGGTTGCTCGAGAACCGCACCAGCGTGTTCTACACCATGGGGGCTTACGCGGACTTCGACCAGCGCGTGGTCGGCTGGGTCAATGGCCTGCGCACCCAGGCGCGCAACGGTCGCCACCCGCCGCAGGAATTCGTGGCGCTGGATCACGTGCTGCACGACATGCGGCTCTACAAGTCGCGGCACGAGCTCGCGCTGCTGCGCGCCTCGGCGCGCATCGCCTCCCAGGCACACCAGCGGGCGATGCGTTTCTGCCGCCCCGGAGCCACCGAGTACCAGGTGATGGCGGAGCTGCTGCACGAATTCCGGCGCCACAATGCCGACACGGCCTACCACCCGATCGTGGGCGGCGGCCGTAACAGCTGCATCCTTCACTACCGCGAGAACAACCAGCCGCTCGCCGACGGCGACCTGTTGCTGGTCGATGCGGGTTGCGAGCTGGAGTGCTATGCCTCCGACATCACCCGCACCTTCCCGGTCAACGGTCGCTTCACCCCCGAGCAGCGCGCAGTCTACGAAGTGGTGCTGGAAGCGAACCGGGCGGCGATCGAGCGCGTGCGGCCCGGCAACCACTGGAACGAGCCGCACCAGGCGGCGGTGCGGGTGATCACCCAGGGCCTGGTGAAGCTCGGGCTCCTCAAGGGTCGGGTCGCCGCGCTCATTCGCAGCGGCGCCTACCAGCGCTTCTTCATGCACCGCACGGGTCATTGGCTCGGTCTGGACGTGCACGACGTCGGCGACTACAAGGTGGGCGATGAGTGGCGGGTGCTCGAGCCGGGCATGGTGATGACCATCGAGCCGGGGATCTATCTCCCCGCCGGTACCCGCGGCGTCCCCAAGCGCTTTCGCAATATCGGCATCCGCATCGAGGACGACGTGGTGGTGACGCGGCGCGCAGCGGAAGTGCTCACCGCCCGAGCGCCCAAGGACGCAGATCAGATCGAAGCGCTCATGGGGCGGGGCTGATCATGAAGGCCCTCGATGTCGACGTGGCCATCATCGGCGGCGGCATGGTCGGTGCGAGTCTCGCCGCAGGACTCGCGGGCACGGGCGTGCGGCTGCTGCTGGTGGAGAACTCCCCGCTCGGCGCGGCTGAACAGCCGAGCTTCGATGAACGCACCACTGCACTGGGCAACGCCAGCCGCCGCATCTTCGAGGGCCTGGGGTGCTGGGACGCGATTGCGCCCGGGGCCGCAGCCATCCGCACCATCCACGTCTCGGAGGCGGGGCGATTCGGGTTCGCGCGCCTCAACGCCGCGGAGCACGGGATCGATGCCTTCGGTTACGTCGTCGCCAACCGCAGGATCGGCGCGGCGCTGTGGGGCAAGCTCGCCGCAACCCCGGGCCTGGCACTGCGGGTCCCCGCCCGGGTGCAGGACGTCGCGATCACCGCTGACGCCGTGCGCTTCACGGTGGCCAGCGCGGCCGGAGAGCGCGAACCGGTCGCGGCGCGCCTGGTGGTCGCCGCCGACGGTGCACACTCGCAGATCCGCGCGGCCGCCGGCATCGAAGCGGACGTGGAGGACTACGATCAGCTGGCGGTGGTCGCCAACGTGGCGACGGATCGAGCGCACCAGGGCATCGCCTACGAGCGCTTCACGCGCACCGGGGCGCTCGCCGTGCTGCCGCTGCACGACGGCACGCTGGGCGTGATCTGGGCCTGCCGGCCGCAGCACGCGAGCGAGCTGCTGGCGCTCGATGAGCCCGGCTACCTGGCGCGGCTGCAGGCGCAGTTCGGCTGGCGCGCCGGGCGCTTCGTGCGTGCCGGCGGGCGCGGCTCGTATCCGTTGAAGCTCACGCGCGCCTGCGCGACGGTGGCGACGCGCACGGTTCTGATCGGTAACGCCGCCCAGGCGCTGCACCCGGTCGCGGGCCAGGGATTCAATCTCGGGTTACGCGACGCCGCGATGCTCGCGGAAGTGATTGCCAATGCGCAGGGCGATGCCGGCGCGGCGCAGCTGCTGCGCCGCTTTGAGCAGTGGCGGGCGCACGATCGCAGCGGCGTCGTGCACTTCACCGACGCTCTGGTGAAGCTGTTCGCCGATTCGCGCCCGGGAGTGGGCTTGCTGCGCAATCTGGGCCTCCTGATGTTCGATCTCGTTCCGCCGGCGAAGAGCGCCCTGGCACGCGTGAGCGCCGGTTTTGGCGGGCCTGCGCCCCGCCTGGCGCGCGGGCTTGCGGTGCGCCATGTTTGACGTGGCGATCGTGGGCGGGGGGCCGGTCGGGGCGTGCGCCGCGGCACTGCTCGCGCGCGGCGCGGCTGGCGGCAGCGGCGCTTTGCGTGTCGCGCTCCTCGAGCCCGGTGCGCCGGCGCCGCTGCCCGCGGATGCGCCGCTGGAGGCGCGCGTCGTCGCCCTCTCCCGAGCGAGTGAACGCACCCTCACGCGCGCGGGCGCGTGGCCGCGGATTCGCGGGCCGCGCCTCTCGCCCTACGAGCGCATGCGGATCTGGCACGAGAGCGTGGCTCCCGACAGTGAGCAGGTGCTGGTGTTCGATGCCGCAGATGCCGGCGAACCGAACCTCGGATTCATCGCCGAGAACCGCTTGCTGCAGACGGCGCTGCTCGGGGCGTTCACGGACGCGGGCGGACACCTCGAGCCCGCGCAATTGAGTGCCCTTGAGATCACGGACGCGGGCGTGAACCTCACCACCAGCGGCCGGGTGCTGACCGCACGGCTGGTGGTGGGGGCGGACGGTGCGCAATCCACGGTGCGCCGGGCGGCAGGCCTGACCGCCGAGGTCAGCGACTACCGCCAGACGGCGATCGTGGCGAACGTGGCGACCGCCAGACCCCACCAGGCGACCGCGTGGCAGCGCTTCATGCACGACGGCACGCTCGCCTTTCTGCCGCTCGCCGACGGCACGAGTTCGCTGGTCTGGTCCGCCGACGACGACCTGGCTGCGCAGCTGCTGAGCGCCACCGCGAGCGGGTTCGCACAGCAGCTGGACCGCGCCTCCGATCTCGCGCTGGGCAGCACGCGGCTGGTGAGCGAGCGCACGTCATTCCCCTTGCGCCGCCTCGCGGCGCAACGCTATGTCGCGCCGCGCGTGGCCCTGGTGGGCGATGCGGCGCACGTGGTGCATCCGTTGGCCGGACAGGGAGTGAATCTCGGACTGATGGACGCCGCAGCGCTGGCGCAGCTGGTGCTGGCGGCCGCCGGCGAACGCGAGGACCCCGGGGCGCTCAGCGTGTTGCGCGCCTACGAGCGCTGGCGCAAGAGCGAGGTCGTGCTCATGAGCACCGCCATCGACGCGTTCGACCGTCTGCTCGCCCACGGTTCCGGCCCCCTCGCGCGTGTGGCGCAGCGCGGCCTGTCGTGGGTCAATCGCAGCCAGGAGCTGCGCCGCTTCTTCATCCGCCGGGCGCTGGGGATGAGCGGGGAATTGCCGCGGGTGGCGCGCTGACGCGCGGAGTTCACTGGTGACTCCGACGTATAGTTAAGCGGTCACTTGACTATAGCGTCGATCTATAGTTAGACCGCGCAGCCGAGGAGGATCATATGGCGCAAGGCAAAAGACACGCACTGATCACTGGCAGTTCACGTGGCATCGGAAGAGGAATTGCGCTGGCGTTGGCAGCGGACAGCGTCAAAATTGCGATTCACTACTACCGGAACGAGTCTGCCGCGAGAGATACGCTCGCACAGATCCGCGAACGTGGCGCGGACGGTGTCCTGGTGCAGGCCGATGTCACGGATCCGGCACAGATCACCGCAATGTTCCGCAAGCTGAAAGCGGAGTTCGGCAAACTCGACGTCTTCGTTAGTAACGCACGGCCCGAGGTGCCCGAGTTCTTCCAGCCGCCTCTGGAGATCACACTGAAGCAATGGGACGCGGCCTTTGATTCACAGGTCAAAGCCTTCCTCGTCGGGGTGAGAGAAGCGCTTCCGCTCATGGGTGACGGAGGTAGAATCTTCGCGATCACCTACGCCGAGGGAAGCCGCACGGGGGGCTTGCAGCCGTGGGTCGGTATGGGTTCAGCAAAGGCGGCTATGGAGTCACTGGTCCGATACTTCGCCGTCGCAGTCGCGAAGCGCGGTATCACAGTGAATGCGCTCAGCCCCGGATGGACAGAGGACAGCGTTCTGAACACGTTGCCGGAACAAGCGCAAGATCTTATCCGGAATTGGCACGCCAGTGGGTGGACCCCGATGGGCCGCCTTGGGACGCCCGAGGACATCGGGAATGTCGTCGCGCTCTTCTGTTCGGAAAAGGCTCGCTGGATCACGGGACAGGTGATTTATGTGGACGGTGGCGCGTCATTGATGAACCCAGAGATCCCTCCTGAAATCCAGATCGGATAGCCCCGACGTCTGAAGGGTTGGCCTGCTGCAAGCGCCGCAGGCGCTTGCAGCCACCTAAACAATCGGGATCAGGTCCACCTTCGCAGCGCACACGAAGTCGTTTTCCGACAGTCCGCGGATGGCGTGGGTGGTGAAGGTGACGCGGCAGTAGTTGTAGCCAACCTCGAGGTCCGGGTGGTGATCCTCGATGTTGGCGATATGCGCCAGCGCGTTCACGAAGCTCATGGTGCGATAGAAGTCCCTGAAAGCGAACGCGCGCCGGATGGCGTGCGCGTCTTCAGTCAGTATCCACGCGCTGGAGAGCTGCGCGAGCAGCAGCTGTGCCTGGGTGGGCGTCAGAGGCGCGGTTCCACCTTCGCAGGGCTTGCACTTGCGTGCGGCGAGTTCGTTCATGTGTCACCCAGGCGCGCATAGCGGCGCGCCACGTACTGTTCGACGATTTCCTGGAACTCTTCGGCGATGCGCTCACCCTTGAGGGTGACGGTCTTGGCGCCGTCCTCGTACACCGGCGCCACCGGGCGCTCGCCGGTGCCGGGCAGACTGATGCCGATGTTGGCGTGCTTGCTCTCCCCCGGCCCGTTCACCACGCAGCCCATCACGGCGACCGTCATGTCCTCCACCCCCGCGTACTCGCGCCGCCAGTGCGGCATGCGCGCCCGGATGTGCGACTGGATGCGTGCGGCAAGCTCCTGGAACAAGGTGCTGGTGGTGCGACCGCAGCCCGGACACGCGACGACCAGCGGCGCGAACGCGCGCAGCCCCATGGTCTGCAGGATCTCCTGCGCCACGATGACTTCCTGACTGCGGTCCCCGCCGGGGGCGGGTGTCAGGGACACGCGGATGGTGTCGCCAATGCCTTCCTGCAGCAGCACCGACATGCCGGCGGTCGACGCCACGATGCCCTTGGAACCCATGCCGGCCTCGGTGAGACCGAGGTGCAGCGGATAGTCGCAGCGCCCCGCAAGGTCGCGGTAGATGGCGATCAGGTCCTGCACGCCGCTCACCTTGGCCGAGAGAACGATGCGGTCGTGCGCCAGGCCGAGCTCCTCGGCGCGCCGCGCGCTGCCGAGCGCCGACAGCGCCACGGCGTTGCGCGTGACTTCCTGCGCAGTCAGCGGCTCGGCGCGCGCGGAGTTTTCGTCCATCAGCCGCGTCAGCAGGTCCGTATCCAGACTTCCCCAGTTCACACCGATGCGCACCGGCTTGTCATAGCGGCAGGCGGCTTCGATCATTTCCGCGAATTGCGGATCGCGCTTGCTGCCGCGGCCGACGTTGCCAGGGTTGATGCGGTACTTGGCGAGCGCGGCAGCGCAGTCCGGATGCTCGCGCAGAAGCTTGTGGCCGTTGAAGTGGAAGTCGCCGATCAGCGGCACGCCGACGCCGGCGCGCTCGAGCCGCTCGCGGATGGGCGCGACCGCCGCGGCGGCCTCGCTGGTGTTGACCGTGATGCGCACCAGCTCGGAGCCTGCGCGCGCCAGGGCCTGCACCTGCGCGGCGGTGCCCTCGACATCCGCGGTGTCGGTATTGGTCATCGACTGGACCACGATGGGCGCACCGCCGCCGACGCGGATGGCGCCAACGGACACCTGCACGGAAGAACGACGGGTGATGCTCATGGGGATGCGGCCATCTGTGGTGCGGATTCTACCGTTGCCACGCTTGGGCGGCACTCACGGGGGCTGCTATGATACGTAAGCCCGAATCAGTCTGTTCGGAGAGAGTCCGGCGCGAGCCGGAACGCCGAAGGCGCAAATTCCGCCCGGAAACGCTCAGGCACAAGAACGGCAGACGGCGGAACTGCACGCTTCCGCGGGGCTTCTGGAGAGCGGTGGATTCGCGTTGTTTCCACCCACCGAAGGGGAGCGGCGCTTGCAGCGCCTGATCTCTCAGGTCACAGGACAGAAGGGCGGCAGGCGCCGTGGCACTACGGCGACGCGCGCCTGCCGCCTTTTTTTGTTTGCGAGAGGATCTGTGGGAAGACACACCCCGCTGTTCAAGCTGCACCAGGAGCTGGGCGCCCGCATCGTCGACTTCGGCGGCTGGGACATGCCGGTGCAGTACAGCTCGCAAATCGGTGAGCACCACGCGGTGCGCCGCGCCGCCGGCGTGTTCGACGTGTCGCATATGTGCGTCGTGGACCTGCGTGGCGCGCGCGTGCGCGCGTTGCTGCAGCAGCTGCTGGCGAACGACGTGGCGAAGCTCGGGACACCCGGCAAGGCGCTCTACAGCTGCATGCTGAACGAGCGTGGCGGGGTCATCGACGACACGATCGTCTATTACCTGTCCGACTCCTGGTTCCGCGCCGTGGTGAACGCCGGCACGCGCGATAAGGACCTCGCCTGGATCCGCCGCCACGCACAGGCCTGCGGCGTCGAGGTGACCGAGCGCACCGACCTCGCCATGCTCGCGATCCAGGGCCCGGAGGGGCGTGCCAAGGCGGTGCAGCTGCTTACGGCGGCGGATGCCGGCACCGCGCTCGCGCTGCCCACGTTCGTGGGTCGCGAGGTCGGCGGCTGGTTCGTGGCGCGCACCGGCTACACCGGCGAGGACGGGTTCGAGATCATGATGCCGGCGGCGGACGCGGTGCCCGCGTGGCGCAAGCTCAATTCCCTCGGGGTGGCCTCCTGTGGCCTGGGGGCGCGCGACACCCTGCGGCTCGAAGCGGGCATGAACCTGTACGGCAACGACATGGACGAAAGCACGCAGCCGTTCGAGTCGGGACTCGGCTGGACGGTGGCGATGGAGCCGCACGAGCGCGCCTTCATCGGCCGTGAGGCGCTCGCGGCGATCGCACGCGCGGGCTCGCCGCGCAAGCTCGTGGGTCTTTTGCTCGAGGACCGCGGAGTGTTGCGCAGTCACCAGAGGGTGCTCATTCCCGGCGGCGGCGAGGGCGAGATCACCAGCGGCACGTTTTCCCCGACACTCGAGCGTTCCATTGCGTTCGCGCGTGTTCCCGCGGGCAGCGGCGATGCCGTGCAGGTCGACATACGCGGCAAGCTCCTGAACGCGCGCGTGGTGAAGCCGCCGTTCGTGCGCTTTGGCCAATCCCTTATTCGATTATCGAAGGGCCCATCATGAGCAACGTTCCCGCGGATCTGAAGTACAACAAGTCCCACGAATGGGTGCGGACTCTCGCCGACGGCACGCTGGAGGTCGGCATTACCGATCACGCCCAGCACGCGCTCGGTGATCTGGTGTTCGTCGAGGTGCCCGAGGCCGGGCGTGTCCTGAAGGCGGGCGAGCCCTGCGCGGTGGTCGAGTCGGTCAAGGCGGCGTCCGATGTCTATGCGCCGCTCGCCGGCGAGGTGACCGCGGGGAACCCCAGGCTCAGCGACGAGCCGGAAATCGTCAACACGGACCCCTACGGCGAGGGCTGGTTGATGCGGATGCGGCCGGCGCCGGGGGCGCTCACCGGCGCGGCACTGCTGTCGGCTGCGGACTATCAGAAGGTCCTGGAAGCGGAGGGCGGCTGATGGCCTTCATTCCCCACACCGAAGCCGATGTCGCGGCGATGCTCGCCACCATCGGCGTCGCCGGCATCGAGAATCTCTTCGATGAGATCCCGCCGGATCTGCGCGTCAGGTCCCTCGCCGGCTTGCCGCAAGAGCTCAACGAAATGGAAATCGGGCGCCTGATGACCGAGCGTGCCCGTGCTGACGGTGCGCCGCTCACCTTCATCGGTGGCGGCGCCTACGAGCACCACATTCCCGCGGCGGTGTGGGCCATCACCACGCGCGGGGAGTTCTACAGCGCCTACACCCCCTACCAGGCGGAGGCGAGCCAGGGCACGCTGCAGCTGATCTACGAATTCCAGACCATGATTGCGCGTCTGACCGGCATGGAGGTGGCGAACGCCTCGATGTACGACGGCGCTTCCGCCACCGCAGAGGCCGCACTCATGGCGGTGCGCGCCAACCGCAAGTCGAAGTCGGCGCGCATCCTGGTGCCGACCACGTTACACCCGCACTATCGCAAGGTCGCGGTCACGACCGCCGCAAACCAGGGGCTGAAGTTCGAGGAGCTCCCCTATTGCACCGCGGAGGGCGTCACGCCGGCCGCCTCCCTCGCCCGCTACGACGGGCAGGACCTCACCGCGCTCGTGATCCAGCAGCCGAACTTTTTTGGCCACCTCGAGGATGTGGACGCGCTCACCGATTGGGCCCATGCGCGCGCGATCCTGGTGATCGCCGTCGTCAATCCAACCTCGCTGGCGCTGCTCAAACCGCCGGGAGAGTGGGGTGCGCGCGGAGCGGATATCGCGGTCGGCGAAGGTCAGCCGCTCGGCGTGCCGCTGTCCTCCGGTGGTCCCTACTTCGGCTTCATGGCGACGCGCATGGACTATGTGCGGCAGATGCCGGGGCGCATCGTCGGACGCACGCTCGATGTCGCCGGGCACGCAGGCTTCACCCTCACCCTGCAGGCGCGCGAGCAGCATATCCGCCGCGCCAAGGCGACTTCCAACATCTGCACCAACCAGGGACTGCTGGTGACGGCGGCCACCATCTATATGTCGCTGATGGGTCCGCAGGGACTGGCGCGCACCGCAGCCGCCGCGCACGCGCGCGCCCGCGAGCTCGTGGCAGGCCTGACGCGCGTGCCCGGCGTACGCCTGGCATTCTCAGGCCCGTACTTTCATGAGGCGGTGCTGCAGCTCGACCGTCCGGTGGCGCCGGTGCTCAAGAGCCTGAGCAGCCGCGGCATCCTCGGCGGGCTCGATCTGTCGGGATACTTCCCGGAACTCGGCCACGCGCTGCTGGTGTGCGCGACCGAGACCAAGACTGCCGCCGATATCGATCGTTACCGCGCCCACTTGAGCGAGGTGATGCAGGCGGCGCGCGCCGCGTGAGGTTTTCGCATGCCGGTCCGTGAACAGCTGATCTTCGAGTACTCGCACCCCGGGCGCGGCGCGCGCGACCAGTGGCCGCACGACCCGGGTGCGGCGGCGCTCGCGGACCTGCCCGCGAAGCTGCGCCGCGCGCGCCCACCCGAGCTCCCGGAGGTCGGCGAGCTCGAAGCGGTGCGGCATTTTACCCGCCTGTCGCAGCTGAACTTCTCCATCGACACCCACTTCTACCCGCTCGGGTCGTGCACGATGAAGTACAACCCCAAGGCCTGTAACCAGTACGCGATGCTGCCGGAGTTCCTGGCGCGGCATCCCCTGGGGCCCGAATCCCACGGGCAGGGGTTGCTGGCGTGCCTGTACGAGCTGCAGGAGATGTTGAAGGAAGTCACTGGCATGCAGGGTGTGGCCCTGAGCCCGATGGCCGGCGCCCACGGCGAATTCGCCGGGGTGGCGATGATCCGCGCGTATCACCGCGCGCGCGGGGATCTCAAGCGCAACGAGGTCATCGTGCCCGAGGCGGCGCACGGCACCAACCCGGCGACCGCGACCATGTGCGGCTGCGTGGTGCGCGAGATTCCGGTCGACGCGCACGGAGACGTCGACCTTGCGGCCCTGGCCGCCGCGGTGGGCCCCAACACCGCCGGCATCATGCTCACCAACCCTTCCACCCTCGGCGTGTTCGAACGGCGCATCGGGGAGGTCGCGCGCATCGTGCACGAGGCGGGCGGGCTGCTGTATTACGACGGCGCGAACTTGAATGCCATCCTCGGCAAGGTACGTCCCGGCGACATGGGTTTCGATGTCATCCACATGAACCTGCACAAGACCTTCTCCACGCCGCACGGCGGCGGCGGCCCGGGAGCGGGTGCGGTCGGGGTCGGCGCGCGCCTCGCGCCCTTCCTGCCCATTCCGCTGGTGGGCAAGGACGGCGAGCGCTACCGCTGGCTGACGGAAGCGGATGTGCCGCAATCCATCGGGCGGCTGTCGGCTTTCATGGGTAACGCCGGGGTGCTGCTGCGCGCCTACATCTACATGCGCCTGCTGGGGCGGGAGGGCATGCAGCGCGTGGGCGAGTACGCCACCCTCAACGCCAACTACCTGCTCGCACGGTTGAAGTCCGCAGGCTTCGATGCCGCCTATCCGCAGCGCCGCGCGAGTCATGAATTCATCGTGACGCTCAAGCGCCAGGCGCGCGAACTCAACGTCACCGCGATGGACTTCGCCAAGCGACTGCTCGACTATGGCTTCCACGCGCCGACCACTTACTTTCCGCTGCTGGTGCCGGAGTGCCTGCTCATCGAGCCGACCGAGACCGAGAGCAAGGACATCCTGGATGCGTTTGTGTCGGCTATGTCACAGATCCAGAAGGAGGCCGAGCAGGAACCCGCACGCGTGACCAGCGCACCGCATACCATGCCGGTGCGTCGCCTCGATGATGTCCGGGCGGCGCGGCAACTGGATCTCACATGGAAGCCGACAGTGCAGTCGTAGACCGCTACAAGCCGCGCGGACTGACCCGGGTGCTGCGCGCCGCGGGCGCGAGCCTGCGCGGACTGGCCGGCGCGTTCCGCGAGGAGGCGGCGTTTCGCCAGGAACTCGCGTTCGCGGCGCTCGTCATACCCCTGGGGCTGTGGCTCGGACACAGCGGGATCGAGCGCGCGCTGCTTATCGGGCCCATGCTGCTCGTCCTGATCGCGGAGCTTCTCAACAGCGCGATCGAGGCGACGGTGGACCGCATCGGGTTCGAACGACACGCGCTCGCCGGACTCGCCAAGGACATCGGCTCCGCCGCCGTGCTCATGTCGTTCGTGCTGCTCACCGCCGTGTGGCTGCTGGTGCTGCTCGGTAGATAGGAAACGTCCTGATGCGATTAATGCGTCTGTTGTGCCTGTGCCTGTTCCTGTCCTGCGCGACCGTGTGCGTGGCCGGCGGTCCGCTGAGCGCCACCGCCACCGCCGCCGCGCCGGCGGCAGCGGCGCCCTCCACACCGGCGGTGCCGCAACCCGCGCCCCCGGGGGAGTCGCTGCCCGTGCAGCCGCCCGCGCCGCTCCTGCCGGGAAATCCGCCCGCGGTGGGCACGCAGCCGACGGCCGTCCTGCAGCAGGCCGCCGCCGTGGAAGGAAATCCGGATTGGGCGGAGACGCTCGAGCGCATCGCCGGCAGTGTGGTGTCGATCGATGTCGATTCGACGCGCGCGTTCGATACCGAGTGGAACTCGACCGCGCAGGCGACCGGCTTCGTGGTGGACGCCGAGCGCGGCCTGATCCTCACCAACCGTCACGTCGTAACCCCGGGACCGGTGACTGCGGAGGCCACCTTCCTCAATCGCGAGGAGGTGCAGCTGTACCCGGTGTACCGCGATCCGGTGCATGACTTCGGCATTTACCGCTACGATCCGCAGAAACTGCGCTTCATCAAACCCAAGGCCCTGCCCCTGTATCCGGAGGGCGCGCAGATCGGGCGCGAGATCCGCGTCGTCGGCAACAACGCCGGCGAGCAACTGTCGATTCTCGCCGGAACCCTGGCGCGACTGGACCGCGACGCGCCCGCGTACGGGGTCGCCAAGTACAACGACTTCAACACCTTCTACCTGCAGGCGGCGTCCGGGACCTCCGGCGGCTCGTCCGGTTCGCCGGTCATCGACATCCGCGGGCGGGTGGTGGCGCTCAATGCCGGCGGCGCGAGCGGCGCGGCGTCGAGCTTCTACCTGCCGCTCGGGCGAGTGCGCCGCGCGCTGGATCTCATTCAGCAGGGCAAACCGGTTGCGCGCGGCACGCTGTACACGGTCTTCAACTACATGCCCTACGACGAGCTCGAGCGCCTGGGGTTGGACACCCGTACCGAGGCTGCGGCACGCAAGAATTTTCCGCGCAACACCGGCATGCTGGTGGTCACCGAAGTGCTGCCCGGTTCGACCAGCGAGAACGTGCTGCAACCCGGAGACATCCTGGTGCGGCTGAACGGGCGCTACGTCACGCAGTTCGAACCACTCGAGGACGTGCTGGACGGGTCGGTAGCCAGGCAGGTGGAGGTGGAGCTCGAGCGCGGTGGCAAGGCCGTGTCCGCCAAGCTCCCGGTTGGCGACCTGCACGCCATCACGCCCAGCGCCTATGCGGAGTTTGGCGATGCGGTCGTGAATGCCATGTCCTATCAGCAGGCGCGGCACTTCAACGTACCCACCCGCGGCGTGTACGTCGCCAACCCCGGCTACGTGTTCGGCGCGGCGGGCATTCCCCGCGGCGCGGTGATCATGACGATCAACGGCAGAAAGACCGACACCCTGCAGGAATTCGAGGCGGGGATCGCGCAGCTCGCCGACGGCGAGCGCGCTCCGGTGCGCTACATCACTATCGATGATCCCAACAACAGCGAGCTGCGCGCCATCCGCATGGATCGACTGTGGTTCCCGGTGCGCCATTGCGATCGCGACGACGCCTCCGGCCTGTGGGATTGCAAGCAGCTCCCCGCCGGTCCCCAACCCAAGCCCGTGCCCGTGAGTTCCACGGCATTCCCGCACTTCAAGGACCCGCGGCTGAACGCGCTCGCACCCTCGCTTGCCCTGGTGACGTTCGACATGCCGTACTCGGTGTCGGGGATCACCGAGCGCAACTATCACGGCACCGGCCTCATCGTCGATGCGCAGCGCGGTCTGGTGGTCGTGGACCGAAACACCGTGCCGGTTGCGGTCGGCGATGTGACGGTGACCTTCGCCGGGACCGTGCAGGTTCCGGGGCGCGTGCTGTACATCCAGCCGCAGCACAACTTCGCGGTCGTCGCCTACGATCCGGCGCTGATCGGCAGCACGCCGGTCAAATCCGCCAAGCTGACGCCGCGCGAACTGGTCGCCGGCGAACCGGTGTGGGCGGTGGGACTGGGCAGCGACAGCCAGATGCGTGCCCGCAGGACCGAGATCGCGAGCATCGATCCGCTGGAGTTGCCGCTGTCGCGCACCATGCGCTTTCGTGACAGCAATCTCGAGACCGTGCAGCTCGTCAACCCGCCGCTGGAATTCGACGGCGTGCTGGCCGACAAGGCCGGCAACGTTCTGGGCACCTGGTCGAGCTTCGCTTACGAGAGCGGTCGCGAGCTGTCGCAGGATACGCGCGGCGTGCCGATCGACCTGGTGGCCGATATGCTCGATCGCGTGCGCAACGAGCGCCCACTGCACTCGCTCGAGGCCGAGCTCGGGGTGCTGTCACTGGCGAATGCGCGCGAGATCGGCCTGCCGCACGGCTGGGCGCAGCGTCTCGCGCAGCACGCGCCGACACGGCGCCAGGCGCTGACCGTAGTGCGCATAGTGGGCGGTTCCCCGGCGGCGCAGCGCCTGCAGCAGGGGGATCTGCTGCTCGCGATCGACGGCAACGTGGTGACGCGCTTCCGCGAGGTGGAGAAAGCCGCGGCCGACAAGGATCATGTGCAGGTCACGGTGTGGCGCGGCCAGAGCGAGCAGACGCTCGACGTCGCCACCGCGGAGCTTCCCGGAACGGACGTCGATCGCCTGGTGGAGTGGGCCGGCGCGACCCTGCAGGCGCCTCATCGCGCCATGAGTGTGCAGCGGGGAATTGCCCCCGTGGGTGTGTATGTCGGTTACTTTTCGTATGGGTCGCCGGCGACGCGTTACGGACTGTATCCGGGTCGCCGGATCATGGAAGTCGACGGAGTGGCCACTCCGGATCTGGACACATTTCTCAAGACCGTCACCGGGCGGCCCGATCGCTCCTCGGTGCGCCTGAAGACCATCACCTGGAACAACGCTCCGGAAGTGATCACGCTCAAGCTCGACAAACACTACTGGCCCGCGTACGAACTCACGCACACGACGCAAGGTGGCTGGGTGCGGCGCGCACTCGAGTAAGGCCAGTCCCGACCGTCGGCGCGGCGCGACAACCGCCAGTTGCCGTATTTGACAGTCGTGACGCACGTGATGCTTTCCCACAACACGCGGTTGCGGCGCCCCCGGCTTGCTAGAATTCGTCTCATCTATGGTTCGTGTCGTCAGAGCTACCCAGGTCGAGATCGAGAGCGCCGTGCAGGCGTTGCGCGACGGGGAGCTCGTGGCATTTCCGACCGAGACCGTCTATGGCCTCGGCGCGAATGCCCAGAACCCGGCCGCGGTGAACCGGATCTTCGAAGCCAAGGGACGTCCGCCGAATCATCCGCTGATCGTTCACCTCGACAGCCCGCGCTTCCTGCACCGCTGGGTGCGTGAGGTTCCTGAGGCCGCCACGCGTCTCGCCGAGAGCTTCTGGCCGGGACCGCTGACCATGGTGATGCCGCGGGCCGCCAACGTGCATGACGTCATCACCGGCGGCCAGGACACGATTGCGATCCGTGTGCCGGCGCATCCGATGGCGCAGCAGTTGCTCACCGCGTTCGGCGGCGGCATCGCCGCACCCTCCGCCAACCGCTACGGGCGCCTGTCCCCGACCCGTGCCGAGCACGTGCGCGAGGAGTTGGGCGAGGCGGCGCGCGTGATCCTCGATGGCGGGGAGTGCCAGATCGGACTTGAGTCGACCATCGTGTCGTTTGAAGGCGGGGGTGTGCGGCTGCTGCGGCCGGGCAGTGTGACGGCGGCGCAGCTGCGGCAGGTCGTGGGCGAGCTGGTGAGCGGCGCAGACAGCGTATCCCCGCGAGTGCCCGGCAGCACGCCGACGCACTACGCGCCCAGCACGCCCATGACCATCGTGCCGGCCGGGGAGATCGACGCGCAGGCGGATGCAGCCTCCGCCGGCGCCCGCCGCGTGGCGGTCCTGGCACAGCGTCTGCCGCTGCGCGCCCACAAGTACGCCACCTGGGTCAATGCCGGGCGCAAGCCCGAAAGCTACGGCCGCGACCTGTACGCGAATCTGCGTACCCTGGACAAGGCCGGCTGCCAGCGCATTCTCGTGCAGGCAGTGCCGGACGGGGAGCGCTGGGAGGCCATCCGCGATCGCTTGCTGCGCGCCGCGACCAGCGTCGCCGAGAGCGACGACGGCACCGGCACCAGGGCGGTGCTGCCGTAAACTTCCTCAGGTGCGACGCCCGCGATTCATCGACCCGTTCCAGCCCACGGAAGTCCGCCGCCTCGTCAGGGAGTTCGGTTCGCCGCTCCTGATCCTCGACTGCGAGCGCGTGCGCGTGCAGTTCCGCAAGCTTCGCAAGGCGCTGCCGCGAGTCGATCTGCACTACGCCCTGAAACCCATGCCGCATCCGGCGGTCGTGCAGACGGTGATCGAGGAGGGCGGTTTCCTCGATCTCGCCACCACCGGCGAGGTGCAGCTGGTGCAACGCTTGAACGTAGCGCCGGATCGCTGCATTCACACCCACCCCATCAAGCGCGAGCAGGACATCGCCAACGCCCTGCAGTTCGGCGTACGCCTCTTTGTCGCCGACAATCCCGATGAGGTGCGCAAGTTCGCGCGCCTTACCGCCGCGGCGCAACTGCTGTTGCGGGTGTCGTTCCGCGCCCCCGGCGCGGTGTGCGATCTGTCGCGCAAGTTCGGCTGCGATCCGGAGGAGCTGCTGCCGCTCGCGCGGCTGGCCGCAGACCTCGGCATCGGGGTGCGGGGGCTTTCGTTCCACGTCGGCTCCCAGACCGCCGACGCCGGCAAACACGTCGAGGCGCTGGTGGCGTGCGCCAGGCTGATGGCGGCGGCGCGCCGCGAAAGGCTTGGCGCCCTTGATACGCTCGACATCGGCGGCGGTTTCCCCATCGAGTATGGGCAGCCGGTGCAGGACATCGGCCGCTTCTGCGCGCCGCTGCGCGCGGCGGTGGCGAAGCTCCCCAGGCGCGTGCGCGTCATCGCCGAGCCGGGGCGCTACATCGTGGGTCCGTCCGCCATTGGCGTAGCCTCGGTGATGGGGCGCGCACGGCGCGAGGGACACTGGTGGTATTACCTCGACGACGGGCTGTACGGCTCCTACAGCGGGCAGCTGTACGATCACGCGCGTTACCCGGTGGAACCGCTGCGCGCTGGTGCCGAGCGGCTGCCGTCGGTGCTCGCCGGGCCGACCTGCGACAGCATCGACGTGATCGCGGAGAACCTCATGTTGCCGCGGCTGAAAGCCGGAGACCTGGTCGTCGGCCGCGCCATGGGCGCCTATACCTGGGCGAGCGCCTCGGAGTTCAACTTCTTCCCCAAAGCCACCGTGGTGGCGGTCAACGCGCGCCCCGGTGACGGCGGCCGCGTCACGCCGTGGCCGCCGTAGCGCCGACACCTTCGCAGGCAGCGCTTGATCCGCAATATCGTGTTCGACATCGGCTGGGTGTTCGTACGGCTCAATTACCGTCCGATCCTCGGGCATCTCATGGCGCACGGCGCGGAAGTGGGCGATCGCGAGGCGCTGATGGAGCGCATCGGGCTTGCGGATCACGAGTGCGGGCGCTTGCCCGGCCGCGGGCTCCTGGAGCGCCTCGCGGCCCTGGCGCGCCAGCCGGTGTCGCTCGAGGAGATGCATGCGCACTGGGTGGACATGTTCGAGCTCGAGCCGGCGATGGTCGATCTGGCCCACCGCCTGAGCGAAACTCACCGGGTGTTCCTCCTGTCCAACATCGGCGACCTGCACTGGGCACATCTGTCGCGCGAATATCGCCTGCACGCCATCGGGCATGGAGCACTGCCGTCATACCTCGCGGGTGTCATGAAGCCGCACGCCGGCATCTATGCCGAGGCCGAGCGGCGCTTTGCCCTCGAGCCGGCCGCCACCGTGTTCATCGACGACCGGGCCGATAACATCGCGAGCGCGCGCGCCCGCGGCTGGCGGGGCATCGTGCACGGCGGCTACCACGGCACGCTTGCCGCCCTGCGGGACCTCCAGGTCGCGTGCGGAAGGCCTGATCCGTGAACCCGGTCATTTCCGCCACCCTGCTGCTCATGGCCTCGAACGTCTTCATGACGTTCGCCTGGTACGCACACCTGAAGAATCTCGCCGGCCGGCCCTGGTACCTGGCAGCATTGGCGAGCTGGGGCATCGCCTTCTTCGAGTATCTGCTGCAGGTGCCGGGCAACCGTATCGGCTACACCCAGCTGTCCCTGCCGCAGCTGAAGATCCTGCAGGAAGTGATCACGCTCAGCGTGTTCGTGCCGTTCGCCGTGCTGTACATGGGGAAGCCGCTGAAGCTCGACTACCTGTGGGCAGCCTTGTGTATTCTGGGTGCGGTATATTTCGCGTTCCGTTCGCCGGGCGCCCCATGAAGAACGAAGTCTTAGCGGAGCCTCAGACCGCCATCCACGCGCAGGTAATCGCCGCCCGGGAGGGACGCGATCCGCGCGTGATCGCGCGCCTGTTCTCGGGTTGGGCGGTGTTCGGTGAGCGGCAGTTCGTGCGCGGCTATGCAGTGCTGCTGCCGGATCCGGTGGTGCCGAATCTGAACGCGCTCGGCGCCCGCGAGCGCATGGCCTTTCTCTCCGACATGTCGCGCCTGGGCGATGCGCTGCTCAAGGTGACGGGAGCCACGCGCATCAACTACGCGATCTTCGGCAACCAGGAGGCGGCCCTGCACGCGCACGTCATTCCGCGCTACGTCGATGAACCGGAGGCGCTGCGCGGCGCGCAGCCCTGGGCCTATAACTGGGCGGCGGCGCCGGCGTTCCAGCGCTCCTCCTGCCAGGAGCTCGCCGAGAGCCTGCTGCGCGAACTCACGCGTATGGGCGTCACCAAGCCCATGCGCTTCATTCCCGGCGCGAACGCCGACGGCTGAAGGCAAGACGCTGCGCGCAGCGGCCCGCTCAGCTCACTTCGCCGGCTGTGCCGGGGGCGGCGTCGCAGGTTGCGCGGGCGCCGCGGGTTGCGGCGCCGCGGGCGGAGCCGCTTTGACGCTCACCAGCTCGACTTCGAAAATCAGCGCCGAGCCGGGCGGAATAGGCGGCGCGGACCGCAGGTCGTACGCGAGTTGCGGCGGAATGAAGAGCTGCCACTTGGCGCCGGGCTTCATGAGACCCAGTGCCTCGGTCCAGCCGGGAATGACACGGTTGACCTGGAAGTTCGCCGGCTGTCCGCGCTTGTAGCTGCTGTCGAACTCGGTCCCGTTGATCAGCGTGCCCCGGTAGTTGACCGTCACCTCGTCGTTTGGCTTGGGCGCTGCGCCGCTGCCGGCGGCGAGTACTTTGTACTGCAGGCCGCTCGCGGTCGTGACGACGTCGGATTTCTTGCCGTTGTCGGCCAGGAACTTGGCCGCCGCGCGGTGGTTGGATTCGCCCACCGAGTCCACCAGACCGCGCAGGTTTTCGCGATCCTTGTCCGTCATCGAGGCCTTGCCGGAGATCGCATCGTGGACGCCCTGCGCGAGCTGCTGCGCATTGATCAATTCGGGCGGAACGCCGCTGGCGCGCAACTGCTCGCCCATCGACACCCCGACACTGTAGCTGGCGGAGCCGGTCTTTGCGGGCGCCTCCTTGGCGGCGCCGGCTTTTGCGGGCGCCTTCTTCGCCGTGTCGGCGGTCCCCGCCGGGGGCGCGGCGCCCGCTGGCGGTGGCTGCGCGGCGGCGAGCATCGGGCCCGCAACAAGCGCGACCGCGGCGGCGGTGCTGACGAACAGGAATGTCCGGCCGCGGCGCGGCGCTGGCAGTGTCATGGGCTATCCTTCGAAGGCATGCGGGGGGTCGGAAGTGTGGCTGATTGCAGGCCCGCGCGCTGCACTTTTTGCCCCGGATCCCGGTTGACGAGCATCCTCAGGGCTCGCCGTCGTTAAATAACGGCGGATCCGCGCCCGACAGCGCGGTGAGTTCCTCCTCGCTGAACTCGCCCTGAGCCAGGAGCCATTTGGCCCGATGCACCTGGGAAGCGCTGACGTAGATCTCGGCAGGCGCGGCCTGTCCCAGCACGCCGGCATCCGAGTTGACCCGCACGGTGACGCCCTCGCCGGCCAGGACTTCGGCCAGCGACTGCGCGGACGGCAGATCCGTCAGTGTGGCGAGCAGGCGCCATTCAGACTCGGACATGGTGTCGCTACAGTGCCAAATGCGGGATGTTTCTACAATGCGCAACACCGGCAGTCCGTGAGCGGAGCTTAGGCGTGCTCAGCATTCGACAGCTTTCCCGCAGCTTCCGCGAGGGCGGGCGCGTGCACCAGGTGCTCGACCGCGCCGACGCGCACGTGAGCCGCGGCGAGACGGTCGCGGTCACCGGACGCAGCGGCTCGGGCAAATCGACGCTCCTCAATCTCATCAGCGGCATCGACCGCGCCGACGGCGGCACCGTGGAGATCGAGGGCCGTGACGTGACGGCGATGGGCGAGCCCGCCCGCACCCTGTTCCGGCGCGCCCACATCGGCTTCGTCTACCAGTTCTTCAACCTGATCGCGACCCTCGATGTCGCGGAAAACGTGCGCCTGGTGCTGGAACTCAACGGAGTACGCGGAGCACGGGCGCGCGAGCGCAGCCTCGCGGCGCTCGCGGACGTCGGTCTGCGCGAGCGCGCGCACAGCGCGGTGGACCAGCTCTCCGGCGGCGAGCAGCAGCGGGTGGCGATTGCCCGCGCGCTGGTGCACCGGCCCGGGCTGCTGCTGGCCGATGAGCCCACCGGCAATCTCGACGAACAGACCGCGGGTGAAGTGCTGCCGGTGCTGTTGTCGCTCACGCGCACGCGCGGCACCACCGTCGTGGTCGTGACGCACGACGTCGCCGTGTCGCGTCTGGCGGATCGAGTGCTGGAACTGCGCGAGGGGCGGCTGCTCCCATGATGCCGACCCTGCGTGCAGCCAGCCTGCGGCATCTGCTGCGCCATCCGGCGCAACTGGCGCTGGCGCTCATCGGGCTGACACTGGGTGTGGGCACGATGGTGGCGGTGGATGTCGCCACGGCGAGCTCGCAGCGCGCCTTCGAGCTCTCCCTGCAGGCGGTCAACGGCGCCGCCACGCACCAGATCACCGGTGGTCCGCGCGGGATCGATGAACGGCTGTACACGCAGCTGCGCACGCACGCCGGCGCGGGCTCGCCGCTGCGGCTCGCGCCGCTGGTGGTGGGGTACGTCACCGTGGCCGAGCGCACGATGCAACTGATCGGCGTCGACCCGTTCGCCGCCACGGAGCTCGCGGGCCCGGCAACAGACGGCGTCGATGGGTTGCGCCGCTGGTTTACCGAGCCGGGCGCCGTGGTCATGAGTGCGGCGACTGCGGACCAGCTGGGGCTGGCGATCAACAGCGGCTTCGACGTGGCCGTCGGCGGCGTGCGGCAGCGGGCCGCGCTCATCGGCCGGATCACCGACGCGGGCCCGGGGTTCGACGCGGTGCTGCTCACGGACATCGCGCAGGCCCAGGAGTGGCTCGGAGCGAGCGGCCGCCTGTCGCGCATCGACGTTCGCCTTGCCGAGGGCGCTGCCGGCGCGGCGCCGCTGGCGCGGCTGCGCGCGCAACTGCCGGCGGATCTGGAGCTGCACGCGACGCGCGCGCAAGGCGACGAGACCTTCGCCATGACGGACGCGTTCACCACCAACCTGAAGGCCATGAGCCTGCTGGCGCTGCTGGTGGGCGCGTTTCTCATCTACGGGGCAGTGAGCTTCGCGGTGCTGCAGCGCCGCGCCACCATCGCCGTGCTGCGGGCGCTGGGCGCTACCCGCGGCGAGGTGCTCGCCGTCGTGCTCAGCGAAGCGGCGGTGCTGGGCGTCGTCGGCGCGCTCTGCGGGGTGCTGCTGGGGCTGGCGATCGGACGGGGTCTGGTGGGACTCGTTTCACAGACCATCAATGACCTGTATTTCGTGGTGACGGTCAGGGAGGTGACCGTGCCCGTGAGCGGCGTCGTCACGGCGCTGTGCGCCGGCCTGGCGACGGCGCTGGCCGCGGCGCTGCTGCCGGCGCTCGAGGTGGCCGCGAGCGCACCGCAGCTGGGACTGGCGCGTTCAGTGCTCGAAAGGCGGGCGGTGCGGGTGGCGCGAACCCTGGCGGTGGTCAGCGCCGTGCTGGCGGTGGGGGCGGGCCTCATGGTGTGGGTCTCCGGCCGCAGCCTGCTGGCGGGTTTCGCCGCGCTGTTCATGTTGCTGTTGAGTGTGGCGGCGGTCACGCCCGCGGCGCTGCGCGTCCTGGCACAGGCCGCGGCACGGCTCGGCGCGCGAGCGAGCCCGGTGGCGCGGCTCGCGTGCGGCGACATCGCGGCCTCGCTCAGCCGCACGGGCGTGGCCAGCGCCGCGCTCGGCATGGCGCTCACCGCCATGATCGGGGTCGCCATCATGGTGGAGAGCTTCCGGGAGTCCCTGCGCGAGTGGCTCATTCAGACCCTGCGCGCGGATGTCTACGTCAGCGCTCCGGGCCCGGCGGAAGCGTCGGAACGCCGGCTCGACCCAGCCGTCATCCGCGCTGTGCTCGCCACGCCGGGGATTCGTGATCACAGTGAGAGTCGCCGGGTGGTGGTCGGATCGGAGCGCGGCGCGCTGGATCTGAACGCCGTCAGATTCGCGCACGCCAGCTACCCGGCGCTGAAGTTCACGCAGGCAGACGCGACGCACGCGTGGCCCCAGTTTGCGCGCGGCGCGATCCTCATCTCCGAGCCGCTCGCCTGGCGGCTGGGTCTGGCGCCGCTCGACACGCTCACCCTGACGACCGCTTCCGGACCGCGGGCGTTTGCAGTGGCGGGCGTGTACCGCGAATACGGCAACGACCGCGGCGAGGTGCTGATGAGCCTCGGGACTTACCAGCGCCTGTGGGACGATGAGGCGCTCAGCGGGCTCGGGATCTACCTGGCGCCCGGGGTTGAGGCTTCCGTCGCGGTCGGCGAATTGCGCGCGGCCGCGCGCGGCCGGCAGGCGCTGCTTATCCGCTCCAACGCCGACATTCGCGCGCTATCGATGCGCATTTTCGAGCGCACGTTCGTGATCACGCGGGTGCTGTACTGGCTCGCCGCGGGCGTGGCCGCGGTGGGCCTGGTGAGTGCGCTGCTCGCGTGGGAGCTGGAGCGTTCGCGGGAACTGGCGATCCTGCGCTCGCTCGGCCTGACCCCGGGGGGCACCGCGCTCCTGGTGCTGGCGCAGACCATCTTCATGGGGATCGCAGCGCTGCTCGCGGCGATTCCGGCGGGACTGCTGACCGCGCTGGTGCTGACCGGTGTTATCAATCGCCGCGCCTTCGGCTGGCAGATCGATCTGCACCTGGCGCCGGCGCAGTTCACCGACGCCTTGTGGCTGGCGCTCGCCGCGGCGCTGGCGGCGGGTGTGTACCCGGCGTGGCGCAGCGCGCGCGCGCCGCTCGCGAACGGTCTGCGGGAGGAGTGATGCGCCGCAGCCGCGCGCGGGCAGTGGTGCGGGTGGCGATCGCCGGCGCGGCCGCGTGCGCGATCGCGGGCGCGCCGGCGCCGCCCGCGCAGCTGAGCCCCTTGTCCGGCACCGCGCCGGCGGGCTTTGCGCAGGTGCTGGCGCCCAGGACCTTCGTGTTTCCGCGTGATCACGGACCGCATCCGCAGTTCCGGCAGGAGTGGTGGTATGTGAGCGGCAATCTGGACGCCCCATCGGGAGAGCGGCTGGGATTTGAGCTGACGTTCTTCCGCTTTGCCCTGCAGCCCGAGCCGGCGCTCGCGCCCGCGGCGGCTTCCGCGTGGCGCACACGCCAGATCTACATGGCGCACTTCGCGATTACGGACGTTGGCGCCGGGCGATTTCGCTTCGCGCAGAAACTCTCGCGCGAGGCGCTGGGGCTCGCCGGCGGGCAGACCGTACCGCTGCGCGTGTGGGTTGACGACTGGTCACTCGAGGCTGCGAGCGCGGGCGCCGCGGCGCAGGAGTCGTGGAGCCTGCGCGCCGCGCAGCCCGGCTATGAGCTCGAGCTCACGCTGCAGGCCCTGGCACCACCGGTTCTGAACGGTGATGCAGGATTGAGCCGCAAGTCGGGCGAGCCGGCCGCGGCGACCTACTACTACTCGATTCCGCGCCTGGCCGTGCACGGGCGGGTGATCCGCGAGGGGCATGCGCTTGGGCTTCAGGGCCTGGCGTGGCTCGATCGCGAGTGGGGCAGCGGGGCCTTAAGCGCGCGGCAGGTGGGTTGGGACTGGTTCGCGCTGCAGCTGAACGACGGCACGGCGCTGATGTTTTACGCGCTGCGCGACCGGGACGACACTCGTGATCAGCACAGCGCCGGAACCTGGGTCGAGGCTTCCGGTCGCTCCCGCCCATTGTCCAATGAAGAGGTGGAGATCGAGGTCGCGGGTCACTGGAGCAACGCGCAGGGGACCCGCTACCCGGCGCTGTGGCGAATGCGTGTACCCGCGCTGGCGCTCGAGGTGAGCGTGCGTCCCGTGCTTGCCGACCAGGAGCTCAGGACCACGCCCGATTACTGGGAAGGCGCCGTGGATGTCAGCGGAACGCGCGCCGGGCGGAACATCGCCGGGCGTGGCTATGTGGAGTTGGTCGGTTACGCGCCGGAACGTTCATCGCAGCGCGCTACTGGCGCGCCCGCGCGTCTTGGCCGATGATCGCAGGCCCTCGCCCCCTTCCCAAACCGGAGACGATCATGCGACGCCCATTCGTTGCCGCCCTCATCACTGCGCTGATTGCAATTCCGGCCTACGCCGCGCTGCCGAACGGCGCCAAGGCTCCGGACTTCAGCACCGACGCATCGCTCGCGGGCAAGGAGTTCAAGTTTTCGCTGGCCGATGCCCTGAAGAAGGGACCGGTGGTGCTGTATTTCTATCCGGCGGCGTTCACGCCGGGATGCACGGTCGAGGCGCACGAATTCGCGGAAGCCACGGCGAAATTCGAGCAGCTCGGCGCCACGGTCATCGGTGTGTCGCATGATCCGATCGAAAAGCTCGACCGCTTCTCGGTGAGCGAATGCCGCAACAAGTTCGCGGTCGCTTCCGATGCGGACGGCGGCATCATGAAGGCTTACGACTCGGTGCTGCCCTCTCACCCCGAGTACGCCAATCGCACTTCCTACGTGATCGCACCGAGCGGGAAGATTATCTATTCCTATACCGCCATGAATCCCGACAAGCACGTCGAGAACACGCTCGCCGCCGTAAGGAAGTGGCAGGACGATCACAAGAAGAGCTGAGGGGCTTTAAGTCTCAGGCCAGGTCTGCGAGCACCGCGGGCACCTGACGGCGCAGCAGCAGGTTGCGCGCTTCCCATTGTTCCTGCGCGGGCAGCTCCTGCAGGAAGCTCACCTCGCCCCCCGCCAAGAGCGCGATCGGCACGCCGTCGCGATACAGCAGGCGGTTACCGCTCAGGGACGGCAGGCGCGCACCGGGTGTGAGGATGCCAACCAGGTTCAGCGGGTCGGCGCCCGACAGCGACACGTAGTGTCCCTCGTGCGGCTTGCGGCGCGCCTCGCGCAGCAGGGCGATCGCCTCGGGCGCGGCGTACTGCTCGCCGGTGAAGCCGGCGACGAAGCGCCCGCCGCGAATCTCGCCCCGCGCCTCGAGGCGCCGGCAGCACATCAGCAGATCGCGCCACGGCGGCAGCCAGTCCGCCTCGCGCGCCAACAGTCGCCAGAACACCACTCCCCAGCGGCGCAACAGCGTGCGCACCAGGTGCTCCACGGTCTCCTCGCCGGGCGCGTGATCGGCAGCGGCGGTGCCGTCGCAGCGCGCGATCCTCGACCAGCGTCCCGCGGCGTCCATCCCGAACAGCGCGATGCGCCGCCGCCGCCGGCCGCCCATGGCGGGTCTGCGGCGATCGGCGGGAAGCAGCAGGGCGCGCAGCCCCGCGAAGCTGTCGGAGTTCACCAGGCCGAGCGCCACCAGCTCGGCGAGCGCTTCCTCCGCCTGCGTGGGCAGGAGCCCGGTCCCGGGCGCGATCTCATCGAAGAAGGATGCGCCGTGCGCGGACAGATACTGCGCCACGCGCTGCGCGCTCGCCGACAGGTGCGTCGCATCGACTGACGCCGCCAGGGTTGACCACAGGCGCATATTGCGCCGCGCGAGCAGCACGATCGGCGTGGCGCGCACCGGCGCCGCGCCGCGCGCCGGGTCGCTGCGGCGGGAGCTGAGCCGCGTCCACACGAAACGACCGGCGAGGCACTGCTCATCGAGCCAGGCGGGTTCGTACTCACTGATGCGGTTGGGCAGGATCTCGGTCTCCCAGGCGCCGGCCGGCGCTTCGAATCCTTCGAGCTGCGCCAGAATTGCGCCCACTGCGTCGGGTCCCTCCATGCGACCGCTGAGCGTGACGCGCTGCCACTCGAACAGGAAGCGCACAAAGTCCCGCGCTTCGATCGGTTCGATCTCCGCGCGCAGGCGCCGCACGGTGTAGCGGTGGATTCGTGCCAGCAGCCGGCGTTCGCACCACTCAGTGGCTGCCGGCGCGTCCGCGGTGAATGCGCCGCGCATCGCGAAGCCTTCCGCCTGCAGCGCGGCGAGCGCGGCTTCGACCCGCGCCGGCGGCACGGCGAGGTCCGCCGCGAGCGCGGGCGCGGTCGTGGGTCCGAGACCCTCCAGGCGCCCGCGAACCACCTCCAGCAGCGCCGCCTCGGCGCTGAAGGTGCGCGCGTGTGCCGCGGGCGTGATCACCGCGGGCTCAGGCGCCGCATCCGGGTACAGGGCTGCAAACAGCGGCAGTCGCTCGGCCGTCACCCACAGCCGCGTCCCCGCGGCGCCGACTCGTGTCACCCGCTGCTGCGCGACCAGGGTGGCGACAAATGCGGGCCAGAGCGCACCGCGCTCGACCTCTGCCTCAGTCAGGAACGTGAGCCACAGGAGCGCATCGTGCAACTCGTCCGCGTTGGCGGCGTCGGGCCAGGCTTCCTCGCGCACGCGGCGGATGGCTTCCGGATCGAGCCTGCCGAGGTCGGCGGCGCTCTGCGGATCGAGCCAGCGCCGGCTCATCACCGCCTGGGTGCGCCGCTCCTCCAGCGGCGCGTCATCGAGAAACGCGTAAGGTCTTGCGGAGAGCACTTCCAGCGCGAGCGGCGAGGGCTCGGTCAGATCGCGCGCGATTGCCTGGATGCGGCCCGACTCCAGAGCGCGCAGCAGCCGCTCGAGTCCCTCGATATCCATCGCCTCTTCGAGACAGTCGCGGATCGTCTGGCGCACCAGCGGATGATCCGGAATCTCGAGCTCGCCCGGGAGATTCTCGGCGCACGCGACCTGGTCCGGAAACACCGCGCTCAGCAGGTCTTCCGCCGCCATGCGCGCGAGCGGTGCCGGCACCTTCTTGCCGCCCCGGAAGCGCGGCAGGGCGAGTGCGATCGCGGCGCTCCAGCGCCAGCGCACCGGAAACATGGGCGCGGCGCACAACGCCTGCACCAGCAGCGGCCGCACCGTGTTGGAATGAAGGTAACGGGCGACCTCGGCCAGCTCGAAGCTGTGCGCCGTCGTCAGCGACAACACGATGGTGTCCTCGGTCGCCGCCGCCTGCAGCTCGAAGTTGAACGAGCGGCAGAAGCGCTTGCGCAGGGCCAGTCCCCAGGCGCGATTGATGCGACTGCCGAACGGCGAGTGAATGACCAGCTGCATGCCGCCGGCCTCGTCGAAGAAGCGTTCGAAAATGACGGTCTGCTGGGTCGGCAGCGCCCCGAGCGCGGCCCGTGCGGCGGCCAGATAGTTCACCAGCTGCAGCGCAGCGGGTGCTGCGATGCCCGCCTGCGCCGCGAGCCACTGCGTCGCCGCCTCGAGTCCCTCATCCAGCCGCGCCTCGAGCTCCAGGCGCAGCCGCGAGACGCTCGCCGACAGCTCATCGGTCCGCCCGGGCGCCTCGCCGAGCCAGAACGGAATGGAGGGCGGCTCGCCGCGCGCATCCTCGACGCGGATCCGGCCCTGCTCCACGCGCAGGATGCGGTAGGACACATTGCCCAGCTGGAAGACATCGCCCTGCAGGCTCTCGACCGCGAAGTCCTCGTTCACCGTGCCGACGAACTGCGCCTGCGGCTCGAGAATGACCTGGTAGTCGGCGTTGTCGGGAATGGTGCCGCCGGAGGTGAGGGCGGTCAGCCGGGCGCCGCGCCGTCCTTTGACCAGATGGTTCACGCCGTCGTGATGAATGAGCGCCCCGCGCCGGCCGCGGCGCGTGCTGTAGCCCTCGGCCAGCATGCGCAGGACTTCATCGAATTCGGCGCGCTCGAGATCGCGATACGGATACGCCCCGCGCAGCAGCGCATACAGGCTCTGCTCGTCCCATTCGCGCGCCGCGACTTCCGCGACGATCTGCTGCGCCAGCACGTCCAGCGGCTTCACCGGCATGACCAGCCGGTCGAGCTCCCCGCGGCGCACCGCCGTGAGCAGCGCGGCGCACTCGACCAGGTCATCGCGCGACAGCGGAAACAGCCTGCCCTTGGGCGTGCCGCCGAGCGAGTGACCGGAGCGGCCGACGCGCTGCAGCAGGGCGGCGATCGAGCGCGGCGAGGCGAGCTGGCACACCAGATCCACCTCGCCGATGTCGATCCCGAGCTCCAGAGATGCGGTGGCAACCAGTGCGCGCAACTCGCCGCGCTTCAAGCGCGCTTCGGCGTCCAGCCGCGACTCCTTTGCCATGCTGCCGTGGTGCGCGGTGACGTGTTGCTCGCCGAGACGCTCGGACAGATGCCGCGCGATGCGCTCGGCCTGCCGGCGGGTGTTGACGAATACCAGCGTAGTGCGGTGCTCGCTCACGAGCTGCGCCAGGCGGTCATAGAGTTGCGTCCAGACTTCCCCGGACATCACCGCTTCGAGCGGCGCGGCGGGAATCTCCAGCTGCAGGTCGCGCTCGCGCACGTGCCCCGAGTCGATGATGGTGCAGTCGGCTGCGCCATCGCTGCGCAGCTTGCGTGTGCCGACGAGGAATCGGGCCACGTCCGCGATGGGCTTCTGTGTGGCGGACAGGCCCACGCGCGTGAGCGGCCTGCCGGCGAGCGCCTCGAGCCGCTCGAGCGTGAGCGACAGATGCACGCCGCGCTTGGCTCCGACCATGGCATGAATCTCATCCACGATCACCGTGCGGGTGCTCGCGAGCATCCGCCGGCCGGACTCGGAACCGAGCAGGATGTACAGCGACTCGGGCGTGGTGACCACGATGTGGGGCGGGCGCTTGGCGCTGGCCACGCGCTCGTGCCGGGGCGTGTCGCCGGTGCGCACGAAAGTGCGGATGTCGACGTCCGGCAGACCCAGCGCGCGCAGCTGCGCGCGGATGCCGGCGAGCGGCGCCTCGAGGTTGCGGTGGATATCGTTGGAGAGCGCCTTGAGCGGCGAGACATACACCACCCGCGTCTCGTCCGGCAGCAGCCCCGCGGCTGCGACACCGGTGCGCACCAGTTCATCGATCACCGCGAGGAATGCGGCGAGTGTCTTGCCCGAACCCGTAGGGGCTGCGATCAGCACGTGACGCTGCGCTGCGATCGCCGGCCACGCCGCGCTCTGCGCGGGCGTGGGCGCATCGAAGGTGCGCGCGAACCATTGGGCGACGGCAGGGTGGAACGCAGCGGGCATGACGCGATTGAAGCACAGCCGGAGCGTCCCGAGGAACTCCGCAGCGCCTGGATTCACACACCATACAGTCGCTGAGGCGCGGGCCGCCTGTATGCGCGCAGGGCCGGATACAGGAAAGGGGAGTAAAGTGACCAGCTCGTTCCTGGACGTGAGGGTGCCGGAGGATGTGGGAAGAGGATCTTGAGAGCGCGGCGCGCCGCAAAGTAGCGTGGCTTATCGGGATCGTGGTCGCGGCCGCGATCGCCTTCGCTGGCTGGTATTGGTACGGGTTGCGACACCGCCCCGCTGCGGCGACGCCGGTCGTAGCTGCCGCGCCGCCGCCGCAGGTGAGCACCGAGCCGCAGATCTCGCACCCGATCGGCGCCGATAATGCGGCGGGCTCTGCCGCGTTGCCGGCGCTGAACGACAGCGACCAGGTTGTGCACGATTCGCTCGCCGGTGTGATCGGCCGCCATCCCGTCGAGCAGTTCCTGGTGCCGCAGAACATCGTGCGCCACCTCGTCGCTACCGTCGACAACCTGCCGCGCAGGAAGGTGGCCGTGGAGCTGCGGCCTGTGAAACCGACGCCGGGACAGACCGCCCCCGCCGCGCAGGGTGAGATCACGATGCTCAGCGACGCCAACTTCGAGCGCTATGCGCCGCTGGTGCGGGTGCTGCAGGCCACGGACGTGAAGGGGCTCGCGGTGGTCTACGAGCGGCTGTACCCGCTGTTCCAGCAGTCCTACGAGGACCTGGGCTATCCGGGCAAGTACTTCAACGATCGGCTGGTCGAGGTGATCGATCACCTGCTGCAGGCGCCGGAGGTGTCGGCGCCGATCAAGGTGGTGCAGCCCAGGGTCTTCTACGAATACGCCGACGCGGATCTCGAGAGCCGCTCGGCCGGACAGAAGCTGCTGATCCGCATGGGTCCGTCAAACGCGCGCGCCATCAAGGCGAAACTGCGGGAATTTCGCGCCGAGATCGTCAAGAAGAAATGACGCTGCCCCCAGGGGGTGTTCGAACATGAGTGACGCAACAGCTATGGACGGGGCCGATCTCGGGAAGCCGCTCGCGGAATTGCGCTCGGTGTTGATTGCCGGTGAGACCCTCGAAGCCTGGGCGATCCAGCGGCGCATCTTCGCGCTATCGCACCGGCGGCTGCTGATCGCCGCCACCAGCGGCAGGCTGGTGGTGCTGGTGCGCAGGCTTCTCGGCGGCTTCGACGTCTCCACCATCCGCTGGCAGGACCTCGAGGAGGTGACCTTGCGTGTGGGGGTGATCGCCGCGGATCTGGCGCTGCGCGCCGGCAAGGCAACCGATCTCGCCTCGCTTGGTGCGCAGGGTTCACAGCGGGTCGAGTTTCAGGGACTGCGCAGGGAGCAGGCGCAGGCGGTGTACCGCATCTGCCAGGCCCAGGAGCAGGCGTGGCGCGAGAAGCGCCGGGTCCGCGAGCTCGAGGAATTGCGGGCGCGATCCGGCGGGATCCAGGTGATGTCCGGACCTGCGCCGGTGAGCGGGACGGGCGATAGCGATGCGGTGCGGCGCCTGCAGGAGGCCAAGCAACTGCTGGACGCCAGGCTCATCACCGATTCGGAATACGAGGCCATCAAGGCGAAGATCGTGTCGTCGTGAGGCGCTTGAAGGACGCACCCCGGATATCCAATGCGTATCCACAAGTAATCCACAGGCGATTCACAGGGCAGGTGCGTTAGCCTTGGCTACATGGGCATCCGCTTTCGCCGCCGCCCCGACACGCACAACGAAGTGCTCGGGACTTACAGCTTTCCCAGCCGCACGGTGCAGGTGCTGAAGACACACGATGATCGCATCCTGTGGACCTGCGACTGCGACAAGTTTCGCCGCCAGGGCGGCCAGCGCGAGCCCTTGTGGTGCAAGCACATCGCCAAGGCGGCAGCCCGGCGCTCGCTCGAGCGCCTGACGCGGCGCGTGGCCCTCTCCCGCGGCCAGGAACGCTAGCTCAGCGCCATGCGCAGCGCGCGCGCTCACGCCTGGATCAGGCCGTGCCGGATCGCGATCAGGGTGAGCTCGGCCTGGTTGGAGGCGCCGAGCTTCTGCTTGATGTTGTAGAGGTGCGTGCCGACCGTGGATCCCGAGAGCTTCAGGTCATCGGCGATGCGCTGCACGCTGGCGCCGCCGGCGAGCCGCACGAACACCTCGAATTCGCGCTCCGACAGGCGCTCCACGGCGGACTTGCCGGCGCCCTCCACCTCATCGAGCGCGAGCTTCTGCGCCAGGTTCGGGTCGAGGTAGCGCTGGCCCGCCGCCACGGCGCTGATCGCCTCGAGCAGCGCCTCCGGTGCGCTGCGCTTGGAGAGAAAGCCGCGTGCGCCCTCGCGCAGCGCGCGCCGCGCGTGCAGCGGGTCGTCGTGGGCGGAGAGCGCGAGCACCCGCGCCTGCGCGTGATGTGCGCGGATGCGGCGCAAGGCCTCGAGTCCGCCCATGCCGGGCATGCCCAGGTCCATGACCACCACGTCCGGGGTGAGCTCGAGGTAGCGCTGACAGGCGCTCTCTCCGGAGTCGGCCTCGCCCGCGACCGTGATATCAGGGTGCGCCTGCAGCAGCAGCCTAAAGCCGGTGCGCACCACCGCGTGATCGTCCACCAGCAGCACGCGGATCATGCGCCCACCGCCAGGGGGATCTCCGCCGTCAGCGTCACTCCGTGCGGCTCGCTGTTGCGCACCTGCAGGCCTCCTCCGAGATGCTCCACGCGCTCGGCCAGGCCGCGCAGCCCAAAGTGCCCGGGGCGCGACCACTGCGCCGACAGGCCGACACCGTCGTCGGCCACCGAGACGATCATGCGCTCGGCAGTGGAGCTGACATCGATCATAACGTGCCGCGCCTGGGCGTGGCGCACGGCGTTGACCAGCCCTTCCTGCACCACCCGATAGGCCGCGAGCGACACGCTGGCGCCCAGATCCGCGGGCAGCTGATGCCGCAACGTCAGCAGCAGAGCGGGATGGCGCCGCTGCCAGTCGCGCACCAGGCTCTCCAGAGATTCGGCCAGCCCCAGCGTGTCGAGCGACAGTGGCGCGAGACGCGGAATCAGCCCGTGCATGGCGTCGTAGAGCCGGGCCGCCTCCTGCGAGATGAGGCGCGCGGCCTCACTCATGGCGGGCTCGCTGCTCTGCGTTGCGATGGCCGTCGCGAGACTGCGTATGGCGGTCACCGACTGGCCGAATTCATCATGCAGCTCGTGCGCGATCAGGCGCCGCTCCTCCTCGACCCCCTGCTCGATGAGCAGCGCGAGCTCGCGGCGCTCCTCGAGGCGGGTGCGGGCCTCGCGCGCCTCGCGCTCCACCTGCATCTTGTCCTGCACCGCCTGCGCCATGCGGTTGAAGGCCGACCCGATCGCGTGCGCCTCCGCTCCCGGCAGGCGCGGCAGGCGCACCGAGAGCTCGCCGCGCTGCAGGCGCTCGAGGCCGTCGACGATGACCGGAAACGGCGCGAGCGCCCGGTCGACGAGCCAGAACGCGAGTCCGCCGACTACGACGAGCAAGAGTGCGGCGAAGGCCGCCAGCCGCGTGAGATCGTCCCAGGCGTCAAGGATGGCGCGCGAGGGCTGCGCCTCGATCGCCAGCCGTGCGCCTCCGGCCAGTGCGTACACCTGCCGCGCGGGCTCGGGCGCCAGCAGCCGGCTGAACCACGCCGGCGCCTCGCGCCCGGCCTTGTAGACCGGCGGGGGCGAGCGGTAGAGCAGCTCGCCCGCCGCGTCGCGCAGTGTGATCTCGTTGGCGCGCACGTGGCCGAGCTGCCCGAGCAGGTCCTGCACCGCGGCCGTGCCGCCGGAGCGGGAATACCGCACGGCGAGGGTGCCCATCAGCTGGGCGGCCACACGATTGGCCGCCTCGATCTCCTCGCGGACGGAGGAGCGGGTGTCGCGGATCTGATCCGCCAGCAGCACCGCGAGGAACACTGCCATCAGGCCGGTGAGTACCAGATTCAGGCGCGTTCGCAGCTTCATCGCATTAAGTTGCGTGCCCTCAAGAAAATCATGAGGCCACTTTCATGATGATCCGCTTTCGCTCCCCCCGCCGCCGTGGAAGGATACACTGGTCACGGTGAATGCCGTTCAACTGTCCAAGAGCAGGAACCAAGACTATGCGCTGGGAAACACCACGAGCGACTGATTTCCGCTTCGGCATGGAAATCACGATGTACATCGCGAATCGCTGAAGATGAGCAAGGGCTGGGAGCCTGGCCGCCGGGCTCCGTAAGCCCGTTCGGCGCGGGGCTGCGAGCCCGCCCGCGCGAGCGCGACTGTGAAGATACGTGTGCTGGGCTCCGCCGCCGGTGGCGGCTTCCCGCAGTGGAACTGCAACTGCCGTAACTGTTCGGGCGTCCGCAACGGCACCCTGCGGGCGCGGCCGAGAACCCAATCCTCCGTCGCCGTCAGCGGCCGCGACGAGCACCAGTGGGCGCTCGTCAATGCTTCCCCCGACATCCTCGCCCAGCTGCGGGCGAATCCGGTCCTGCAGCCGGCGCGCGCGCCGCGCGATACCGCCATCAGCGGCATCGTGCTGGTCGATGCGCAGATCGACCACAGCACGGGTCTTTTCATGCTGCGCGAGTCGGTACGGCCGCTGTCCATCTGGTGCACCGACCAGGCGTACGCGGACCTGACGCGCGGCAACCCCATTTTCGGGGTGCTCGGACACTACTGCGGGGTCGAGCGGCGCGCCATGATCCCCGATGGGAGCGGATTTGCCGTCGACGGAGCCGAAGGGATCGAGTGGCGCGCGCTGGCGGTGGCGAGCAAGCCCGCGCCGTACTCCCCGCACCGCGACTCTCCGGTGCCGGGCGACAACGTGGCGCTGGTGCTGCGCGACCGAACGACGCAGCGCGTTGCGGTCTATGCACCCGGGCTGGGCGCGATGGAGGAGGCGGTGTGGCAGGCGATGCAGCAGGCGGCCTGCGTGCTGGTCGACGGTACGTTCTGGAGCGATGACGAGATGATCCGGCTCGGGCTGTCGCGCAAACGGGCGCGCGAGATCGGTCACCTGCCGCAGAGCGGCCCCGGGGGTATGCTCGAGTGGCTGGACAAGCTTCCGGCCGGCACCCGCAGGATCCTGATCCACGTGAACAACAGCAACCCGATACTCGACGAGAGCTCGCCCGAGCACGCCGAGCTGACGCGCCGCGGGATCGAAGTGGCGTGGGACGGGCTGGAGATCGAGCTGTGACGGGCGCGCCCTGGAATGCTGCGGAATTCGAGCAGCAGTTGCGCGAGCGCGGCCGCGCCTACCACATCCATCATCCGTTCAACGTGATGTTGAATTCCGGCAAGGCCACCCCGGCGCAGATTCGCGGCTGGGTGGCGAATCGCTTCTATTACCAGATCAGCATTCCCCTCAAGGACTCCGCCATTCTCGCCAACTGCGACGATCGTGGCGTGCGCCGCAACTGGGTGCAGCGTATTCTCGATCACGACGGCTACGGCGAGGATCCCGGCGGCATCGACTCATGGCTGCGGCTCGCCGAGGCGGTGGGTCTTACGCGTGCGCAGGTGGAGAGCCTGCAGCAGCTGCTGCCAGGAGTGCGCTTCGCGGTCGACGCCTACGTGAACTTCGCGCACCGTGCGCCCTGGCCGGAAGGCGTGTGCGCCTCGCTCACCGAGCTGTTCGCGCCGGAGATCCACAAGCAGCGGCTCGCCACCTGGCCGGAGCACTACCCATGGATCGACCAGGCGGGACTGAAGTACTTCCAGAGCCGGGTGAGCCTGGCGCGGCGCGACGTCGAGTTCGCCCTGGCCCTGACGCTCGATCGGTTCCGCACGCGCGCCGCGCAGGAACGCGCGCTCGAGGTGCTGCAATTCAAGCTCGATGTTCTGTGGCAGATGAACGATGCCATGGCGCTTGCCTACGGAGTGACGCAGTGAGTGATATCCCGCAGACCGCGAAACCGGCGATCGTGCTCGGCATGCGCCTGCAGTGGGAGCCGGCGCAGGAGGCGCACGTGCTGCTGTATCCGGAAGGCATGGTCAAGCTCAACAGCAGCGCCGGCGCGATCCTGAGCCGCTGTGACGGCGTGCGCACGCTGGCGGACATCGTGACCGACCTGGAACGCTCCTACAGTGCCACCGGGCTGATGGGCGACGTCAGCGCCTTCGTGGCGCTGGCGCTCGACAAGCACTGGCTGGAGCTGCGCGAGTGAGCAGGACGCCCGTCGGACACGGACTCGCCGCCCCCAACGCGACGGTGCGTGCGTCACAGGCGCCGCGCAGCGCGAGCGCTCCCGGGCCGCCGCTGTGGCTGCTGCTGGAGCTGACCTACCGCTGCCCGCTGCATTGCGTGTTCTGCTACAACCCGACGGACTTTGCCAACACCGGGCCGGAGCTTGGGACCAAGGACTGGATCCGCGTGCTGCGCGAGGCGCGCGCCCTGGGCGCGGTGCAGCTCGGGCTTTCGGGCGGGGAGCCGCTGGTGCGCGAGGACCTCGAGCCGATCGTCGCGCAGGCGCACACGCTCGGGTTCTACATCAACCTGATCACCTCCGGCATCGGCATGACCGAGGCGCGCATGCGCTCGCTGAAGGCGGCCGGGCTCGATCACATCCAGCTGTCGTTCCAGGACAGCACGCGCGAGCTGAATGATTTCCTGAGCAGCACGCGCACCTTCGAGCTGAAGTCGAAGGTGGCCGGACTCATCCGCCAGCACGGCTTTCCGATGGTGCTGAACGTGGTGCTGCACCGGCTCAATATCGATCACGTGGGCGAGATCCTGGAGATGGCCGAGCGCATGGGCGCGCAGTACGTCGAGCTCGCCAACACGCAGTACTACGGCTGGGCATGGCTCAACCGCCAGCACCTGCTGCCCAGCCGGGCACAGCTCGAGCGGGCCGAGGAGACCACGCGGCGCTTCCGCGAGCGCGTCGGCGGCCGGATGCAGATCTATTTCGTGGTGCCGGACTACTTCGAGACCCGGCCCAAGGCCTGCATGAGCGGCCTGGGGTCGGTATTTCTCGGGGTCGCGCCCGACGGCACGGCCTTGCCCTGTCACGCGGCGCGCATGTTGCCGGGACTGCAGCTCCCCAATGTGCGTGAGTCCGACATCCGCAGCATCTGGTATGACTCGCCGGCCTTCAACCGTTTTCGCGGCGAGGCGTGGATGAAGGAGCCGTGTCGCAGCTGTCCGGAGAGAGCCCGGGACTTCGGCGGTTGCCGCTGCCAGGCGTACCTGCTGACCGGTGACGCCGACAATGCCGACCCGGTGTGCGATCTGTCTCCGCACCATCATCTGGTGACGGAGGCGGTGGCGCGGGCCGAGCAGGCGGGTTCCGCGGCAGCAGCGGGCGGCGTGCGCGAGCAGGCGCTGGTGTTTCGCGATCACCGCATCTCGATCGCAGTCGAACCGGGCGACCCCGCCCGGTGCCGCTAGCGAGGCGTGCGGCGATGGCAGTGCGGCGCGTGCTGAAAATGGGTGAGCCATTGCTGCGCGAGGTGGCAGGCGCCGTGACGCGCTTCGACGCGGAGCTGGCGGCGCTGGTGACCGACATGGACGACACCATGCGCGCCTTGAGTGGTGCGGGCATTGCCGCCCCGCAGATCGGCGTGAGCGCGCGCGTGGTCATCTTCGAACTGCGCGACAACCCGCGCTACCCGCACCTCACTCCCGTTCCCTACACCGTGCTGGTGAATCCGGTGCTCACGCCGCTGGGGAGCGAGCAGGACGAAGGCTGGGAAGGGTGCCTGTCGGTGCCCGGGATGCGCGGGCTGGTACCGCGGTTTCACCGCCTGCGCTACCAGGGCTTCGATGCGCGCGGGGCGCCGATCGACCGGACGGTGGAGGGGTTTCACGCCCGCCTGGTGCAGCACGAGATCGATCACCTCGACGGCATCCTGTTTCCGCAACGGGTGCGGGACTTGCGCAACTTCGGCTTCGAGGATGCGCTCACCGGGCAAATGACGCCGATGCCGGACTGACAGAATCGGGAGGAGACTGCCCACATGAGCCAGCGCGTCACGGGATCCTTCCAGGTGAAAGTCACGCCGCAGAAACCTGACACGCAGATCGCCCGGGCCGCAAACCTGGGCCGGCTGACCATCGACAAGCGCTTTCACGGCGAGCTCGAGGCCATCAGCAAAGGCGAAATGCTGGCCACGCAGACAGAGGTGAAGGGTTCCGCCGCCTATGTCGCCCTGGAGCGCGTGACCGGAACGCTCAAAGGGCGCTCCGGCAGCTTCGTCCTGCAGCACAGCGGCACCATGAACCGGGGCAAGGCCGCCTCGTCCGTCACCGTGGTGCCGGATTCCGGCACCGGGGAACTCAAGGGACTCACCGGAAAGATGAACATCACCGTCGCCGCGGACGGCGCGCACTCTTACGAGTTCGACTTCAGGTTCGAACCGCAGCCATCCTGAAGCCGCGCCCTCTAAGGTGCCGGCGGCGGCGCGGCGTCGCCGCGCGGCTGACGCGCCACGTCACGCACCATGCGGATGGCGCACTCCCGCCCCTGGTAGTAGCCGGGAACGCGCACCAGCTCGCGATAGCCGAGCGCGGCATAGAAGGCGCGCGCGCCCGCGTTTCCCGCGCGCAGCTCGAGGGCGATGGTGAAGGTGCCGGCAGTGAGCGCGGTGTCCTCGAGCCACGCCACCAGGCGCCGCCCGATACCGCGGCGGCGGTGCGCCGGCGCAACGGCCAGCAGGTTCAGGTGAGCGGTGTCATCGCCGTAGCGCATGATGGCGAAGCCGACAATGGCGCTCCCGGCCCGCGCCGCCAGCACCACGCTGTCCGGATTGCGGATGTGCCAGGCGATGCGTGCCGCATCCCAGGCGGGCCTGAGCCCCGTCTCCACGAAGTCCTGCGACATCGCCGCCAGCAACGCGGCATGTGCGACGCGGGCCGGCTCGAGGCGGTACTGGTACACGACCTCGAGCATAGCGCGGATCGCCTGGCGCTGCGCCGAAGGGGGCTTGGGGCCGTTCAGGCGAGCGTGTGAAATACGTTCTGAACGTCCTCGTCCTGCTCCAGCCGGTCGATCACGGTGAGAACCTCGGTCGCCTGGCTCTCCGGCAACTCGGTCGGCACGGTGCAGAGGTACTCGTGTTCTGCCGACAGTGGCGCGAGGCCGCGCGCTTCCAGCGCCTCCTGCAGCCGGCCGAAATCGCCGAAGGCACAGCGGATCACCAGCTGCGGCTCGCCCTTCTCGCCGCTGCTCTCGCCCATCTCCTCGAGTCCGTGGTCGATGAGGTACAGCTCGAGATCGTCCTGGTCGATTCCCGCGGGGTCCAGGCGAAACACGCCCATCTTGCGGAACAGGAAGCTGACGCTGCCGTTGGTGGCGAGATTGCCGCCGCCCTTGGTGATGATGTTGCGCACCGCCGCGACGGTGCGCGTCGGGTTGTCGGTCGCGGTTTCCACCAGCAGCGCCACGCCGTGCGGCGCATAGCCCTCGTACAGCACCTGCTGGTAGTTGGCGGCGTCGCGCCCCGCGGCGCGCTTGATCGCCGCCTCGATCCGGTCTTTCGGCATGTTGACGGCGCGCGCGTTCTGGATGGTCCGCCGCAACACCGGATTGGATGCCGGGTCGGTGCCGCCGGCCTTGACTGCCATGGTGATGTCCTTCGCGATGCGGGCGAACTGCTTCGCCATGCGGTTCCACCGCGCGAACATCGTGTGCTTTCTGACTTCGAAGATGCGCCCCATGGCCTGCATGGTGCACCAACGGCAAGGGGCGTGCCAGGCATCGTCGGATGGAAAGGGTCAACGATGGGCGTAACATAGCGCCGCGACGAGGCGGAAGAAAACCCAACACCATGACTCGCGGTCCACTGTCGTCTCGTGGCTCATACTAAGGAGCGCGACAATCTCTGGTTGAACCCTGGCCGTAGCGGCCAGCAAGGAGCGTAGTCCATGATTTTTCCCAACAGGTTCTTTGCCATCTTGGTTGGTGTCCTGCTGATAAGCGCCTCTCTGGCCCTGCCTCAGGGGTCGCGAGCGGCAGACGCGCAGGGCAAGGCACTCGTGGCTCTGTACCGGGTCGCTCCCGGCAAGCATCTTGACTTCCTCAAGTGGATGGCCGCGCGCGAAGCTGTGGATAAGGAGCTGGGCATGCCGGCAACCCAGTGGTACATGCACACCAACGGCGATAGCTGGGACTTCGTAGCCATCGCCCCCGCGCTGACCGAGGCCCAGCAGGCGAAGGTCGACGCGCTCGCCACGAAGAAGGGGCTCAAGACCGGTTTGCAGGCATCACTGGAGTTCCGCCAGTTCGTGAGCACGCACACGGACACTTTTGTGAATGGCCCGACCACGGCGACGCAACTGGTGCAGCAGGCTCAGGGCCACTGAGCGGGATAGCGGGCGCCGTCACGCCTTTTGCCGGCGAGTTTGATTCAGTCGATGGGTTGGCCTGCCGAAAGGGCCGCAGGCCCTTTCGGCCAATAAACTAAGCGAGCTGTGCCTGCAGGCTGCGCATGCGCCGCAGCTGTTGGGAGAGGCGCCGCTCGATCTCCCGCAGTTTGCTCTGCAGGTCCACCTGCTCCCACTGCTCCAGCACCGCGCGTTTCTTCTCTCCGAGCCACTGCTCCTTGACGCGCGCCCAGTCGGCCACCGCGGCGAGGAAGCTCTCGTACTCATGCGCCAGACGCGCGCGCAGCTGCTCGATGTGCGAGTGACCCGCATCCGGGGTCTTCGCCAGCTGCTCGCGGGCGCGGGTGAACTGCATGGCGAGCAGGGCGCGCTGGATCTGGAACACCGGCGTGCGCTTCAGGCGCCGGGTCAGGCCGAGCAGCTGCAGAGCAGCGATCAGCCACTTGGTCGGATCCCACTGCCACCAGCGCACGCCGTTGCGATAGTCGTGCGTGAAGATATGGTGGAAGTTGTGATAGCCCTCGCCGTAGGTGATGACCGCGAGCACCGGGTTGTCGCGTGCGCTGTTGTCCTCGGTGTACGGCCGGCTGCCCCACATGTGGGCGAGCGAGTTGATGAAGAAGGTGACGTGATGGCTCCACACCAGCCGCAGCACGCCGGCGAGGATCAGCATGCCCCACACGTCGTGGAACAGGATTCCCAGGATGAGCGGCAGGCCGATGTTGGCCGCCAGCGCGAGCGGCACGTAGTAGCGGTGCTGGAACGCCAGCATCGGATCGCGCCTGAGGTCCGGGATGTTGGAGAAGTCGGGCTTGCCGCTCGGGTACTCGCGCAGCATCCAGCCGATGTGCGAGAACCAGAACCCGCGCCGCGCCGAGTACGGATCGCGGTCCACGTCGTCGACGTATAGATGGTGGGCGCGGTGGCCGCTGCACCAGGCGAAGGCGCTGTTCTGCAGCGCCATGGTGCCGAACACCAGGTACAGCAGCCGCAGACTCCAGTGCGCCTCGTAGGTGCGATGCGCCCACAGCCGGTGATAGCCCGCCGTGATCGCCATGCCGTTGGCGATGGCGAGGACCGGGAAGGCCACCCAGGCCGCGGGTGAAAAACCGCGCGTCAGGCCATACCACGGCACGAGGATCGCGGCGGCGGCAAAGGTCAGCGCGAACATGAGAGCATTCGTCCAGACCAGGGGGGCCGTCTGCTCGTTGCGGGTGGTGTCGGACATGCGGGTAAACTTATCACGGCGGCGCTCCCGAGGTGGGACTTACGTCGTTTTTGAGTATGCTGCGCCCCTCCAGCACCTGTGAGAGCTCGATTCCATGACCTGGATCCCTGTACGTTCGGGAGCCCTGCGAGGCTCAGTCGCGGTGTCGCTGGCGCTGGTCGTCTGGCTCGCGGTGCCCGCGGGCGCCCGCGCGGCGCGCGCCTACGTCTCCAACGAGGACGACGGCACCGTCACGGTGATCGATACGCAGCGCCTGGCGGCGATTGCGACCATCGCGGTGGGCAGGCGGCCCAGGGGACTGGTGCTCAGCCATGACGGTGCGAGCCTGTACGTCGCGGTCAGCGGGCTGCCCAAGTGCCCTCCGCCGATCGCGGAAGAGAAGTGCGCCAAGCTGCCGCGGGACCTGAAGGCCGACGGCGTGGCGGTCATCGATACCGTGACGCTCAGGCAGACGCGCATGCTGAGGGGGGTCTCCGATCCTGAACGCGTCGAGATCAGCCGCGACGGGCACTCGCTGTTCGTCACCGACGAGGATGCGGCGCGGCTGAGCGTGCTGGACGCGGCACGCGGACGCGTCGTCGCCACGATCCCGGTCGGGCGTGAGCCTGAGGGAGTGCGCGCGTCTCCCGATGGCGGCTGGGTGCTGGTGACCAGCGAGACCGGCAATTCCGTGGCCATCATCGACGCGCGCACGCACGTCGTGCTGCATACGGTACTCGTGGGCAAGCGCCCGCGCGATCTCGCCTTCACACCCGACAGCCGCACCGCCTACGTCTCGGGGGAAGCCGATGCGTCGGTGTATCGCATCTCACTTCCGAGCGGTGCGCCGACCACGCAGCTCGTGCAGCTGCGCGCGGAGGCGCGCCCCATGGGTATGGCGCTCGACGCGGCGCGCGGGCGGCTGTACGTGAGCACCGGGCGGGGCGGCACCGTGGCGGTGATCTCGCCGCAAGACGGCAAGCTGATCGGCGAAGTCGCCGTCGGCGCTCGACCCTGGGGGCTGGCGCTGAGCGCCGACGGCAAACGTCTCCTCACGGCCAACGGGCCCTCGGGAGATGTGTCCGTCGTTGATACCGATACGCTCACCGTGATTGGCAAGGTGACGACCGGCCACGGTCCCTGGGGCGTAGTCGCAGGCCCCTGAAGGTGTCTGCCAGGAGCGGCCGTGATTGCAGTTCGTGAGCTCGGGCGATTCGCCACGGTGTTTGCCGTTGCCACGCTGGCGGCGGTGGCGGTGGCGCAGTCTCCGGCAGTTCCCGATACCGTCGAGCAGGTGGCGCGCAGCTACATCACGCGCGGCGCGCTGGAGGCCCCGATCCGCTTCCTGTCGTCGGACCTGCTCGAGGGCCGGGGACCGGCCACCCGTGCAGATCAGTTGACGCGCCTGTACCTGCAGACACAGCTGGAGGGCATGGGCTACAGCGCCGCCTTCGGCACCGGAGCCTGGCAGCAGCCGTTCGATATCGTCGGCATCCAGTCGCAGTTCCCGAAGAGCTGGAGCTTCCAGGGCAAGAACGCGCGCGTCGACCTCGCCTGGCGGGATGACTACATCGCCGCGAGCGGACTGCAGAGCGAGAGCGTGGCGCTCGATGACGCGGAGCTGGTGTTCGTCGGTTACGGCATCCAGGCCCCGGAGTACCAGTGGGACGATTTCAAGGGCGCCGATCTCGCGGGCAAGATCCTCGTGATGATGAACAATGACCCGGACTGGGATCCGAATCTGTTCGCCGGCAAGCGCCGCCTCTATTACGGCCGCTGGGACTACAAGTACGCCAGCGCCGCGCGCCACAAGGCCGCGGGCGCGATCGTCATCCACACGACGCCCTCCGCGGGCTACCCCTGGCAGGTGGTGCAGAGTTCCTGGGGCGGTGAGCAATTCGAGCTGCCGGCCGGGAGCGAGCCGCGGCTGCGCCTGAAGGCCTGGGCCACCGAGGAGGCGACGCGGCGCCTGCTGAACGCGAGCGGGCAGGATCTCGACAGGCTGCTGGCGGCCGCCCGCTCGCGTGATTTCACGCCGGTGCCGCTCGGCATCCGCACCTCCATCGCGTTCACCAACAAGCTCTCGCGCGTGCAGACCGCCAACGTCGGCGGGGTATTGTCCGGAAGTGATCCGAAGCTGGCGGCGCAGGTCGTGGTGCTGTCGGCGCATCACGATCACTTCGGCATCGGCGAGCCGGACGCCAGCGGCGACCGCATCTACCATGGGGCCGTGGATAACGCCTCGGGCTGCGCGCAGGTACTGGCGATCGCGCGGGCGTTTGCGGCCCTCCACCAGCGGCCGCGCCGCTCGGTGCTGGCGCTGTTCGTCGCCGGCGAGGAGCGCGGGCTGCTCGGCTCGAGCTACTATGCGCTGCATCCCTCGTTCCCCGCCGGCCGCATCGCGGCCAACATCAACATCGACGGCGGCAACATTTTCGGCCGCACCCGCGATGCGACGCTGATCAGCATGGGCAAGTCCTCGCTCGATGCGATCGCCGCGCGGGTCGCCAAGTTCCAGGGACGCGTACTCAAGCCCGATCAGTTCCCCGACCGCGGCTACTACTACCGCTCCGACCAGTTCTCCTTCGCGAAGATCGGCGTACCGGCATTGTTTTTCGCAGCCGGCACGGACGTCATCGGCCGGCCGGCGGGCTGGGGGCGCACGCAGATCGAGGAGTGGGAGCTGAAGAAATACCATCAGCCGGCCGACAAGCTCGACGGCAGCTGGAACTTCGACGGCATGATTCAGGACGCGCAGCTCGATATGCTGTCCGCGTGGCTCATCACGCAGGCCGATGGCATGCCGACGTGGAAGCCCGGCGATGAGTTCGAAGCGGCGCGCAAGCAGGCGCTCGGCGCCCTGGCCGGCCAGTAGCTCCCGCGGAGTCACATCATGTTTGAACGGCTCGAGCGCGTCATTCCCGATCCGATCCTCGGCCTCATGGCCGCGTTTCGCGCCGACCCCGATCCGCGCAAGGTGGACCTCGGTGTCGGGGTGTATCGCGACGATCGCGGCGAGACGCCGGTGCTCGAGGCGGTGCGCCAGGCGGAGAGTGCGCTGCTGGCACGCCAGAGCACCAAGACCTATGTCGGCCCTGCGGGCAACCCCGGATTCAATGAGGCCATGGAGCGGTTGGTCCTCGGCGACGAGCACGAGGCGCGCCTCACCGCACGAGTGCGCACCGTGCAGGCGCCCGGCGGTTGCGGGGCCCTGCGACTGGGGGCGGAGCTCATCCGCACGGCTTCGCCGGACTCGGTCGTGCACGTGAGCACGCCCACCTGGGCCAATCACGCTCCGCTGCTGAGCGGCAGCGGACTGGAGCTGCAGCGCTATCCATACTTCGATCCCGCCACCGGTGGCGTGCAGTTCGATCGCATGACGGCGGAGCTCGAGCGTCTGCCGGCGCGCGCGGTGGTGCTGCTGCAGGCCGCCTGCCACAACCCCACCGGCGCGGATCTGTCGCCGCCACAATGGCGGGAGCTGCTCGCACTGGTGAAACGGCGGCAGCTGCTGCCGTTCATCGACATGGCATACCAGGGGCTGGGCGACGGGCTGGAGGCGGACGCGTACGGCCTGCGCCTGTTCTGTGCCGAGCTTCCCGAGGTGCTGTGTGCCGTGTCGTGCTCGAAGAACTTCGGCCTGTACCGCGAGCGCACCGGCGCGCTGCACGTCGTCAACGAAACTCCGGCGGGGGCGGACGCCACCTTCAGCCAGCTGGTGCGCATCGCGCGCGGCATCTGGTCGATGCCGCCGGACCATGGCGCCGCCATCGTGCACGGCATCCTCGCTGATGCGCCGCTGCGCACAGCGTGGGCGGACGAAGTCGCGGCCATGCGCCAGCGTATCCAGGGCCTGCGGCACGCGGTGGTGAAGCAGCTCAGGGAACACTGCCCGCAGCGCGACTTCAGTTTCATCGCCACGCAGCGCGGCATGTTCTCCTTCCTCGGCATCGACACCGGGCAGGTGCGCGAGTTGCGCGCCCGCCATCACGTCTACATGACCGACGACAGCCGCATGAATATCGCGGGCCTGCGCCAGGAGAACCTCGAGTACTTCGCGCGCGCAACCGCGCAGGTGCTGGCGGGTTAGCTCTCCGGCACGATGATCCGGTGTGTGGACTTCACTTCTTCCATCACGAAGTAGGTGTGGGTCTGCTGCACGCCGCGCACCCCAGCGATGCGATCCCCGAGGAAGCGGCGGTAACTCTCCATATCCGTCACGCGTACCTTCAGCAGGTAATCGAACCCTCCCGCCACCATGTGACACTCCATCACTTCGTCGTGCGCCAGCATCACCTGCTTGAAGCGCTCAAAGGCGTCGGGCGTGGTGCGATCGAGTAACACCTCCACGTAGGCGAGCAGGCCGAGCCCGAGCCTGGCCGGGTTCAGGCGCGCGAAGTACCCCTCGATGTACCCGGCGGACTCCAGGCGCCGCACCCGCTCGAGCGTCGGTGTCACGGTGAGATGCACCTCGCGCGCGAGCTGGGACACCGCCGCACGGCCGTCCTGCTGCAGCCGCGCGAGCAGGCGCCGGTCGATGCGGTCGAGACCGCGGTGGGAGGTGGCGGTCGCGGAGGCCGATTTTTGCGCCATGGCAGTTGATTTCGCTGTTAGCGTGGCTATAACGGACGATTATTCTCTACGGATTAGCCTATCATAGGTGTAATTGACTGGCCAACGGACCAAGCGTATGGACGGCGCGGCGGCTCAACAGGTGAATCACCAGGTGACTGACCTCACCGCGCTGCGTGCGCAGCTGCGCGCGGCGACGCTGCGCCCGGAGGCGGATGCCTCCGGCGAAATGCTCGCGGACCTGTCCGTGGCGCAGGCGGCGCTCGAGCGCGCCGCGACCCGCGCCGCCCGCTGGGTCGAGGCGGCGCGCGCGGACAAACGCTCCCGGCCGCTGGTCGACAGAATGCTCGAGCAGTTCCCGCTCGACAGCGCGCAGGGCAAGGCGCTCATGAGCCTGGCGGAGGCGCTGTTGCGCACGCCGGACCCGAAGCGCGCCGACCAGCTGATCGCCGAGCGGCTCGCCGCGGTGCGCGACGCCGGCGTTCCAGGCGACACCGACCTGCTGCTGAGAACCGGGTTCACGCTGCTGGGCGCGGCCGGCCGGCTGTTACCGGAAGTGTCCTCGGAACTGTCCGGGGAATTCACCGCCGCCAGCCTCACCAAACCGATGATCGCCCCCATCGTGCGCGCGGCGCTGCGTCAGTCGATGCAGCTGCTGGGGCACGCGTTCATTGTCGGCGAGACGATCGACGCAGCGCTCGCGCGCGGCCGCTCCGAGCCCGGACTCGCCCTGTGTTCCTTCGACGTGCTGGGCGAGGGCGCCCGCACCGAAGCGGACGCGCTGCGCTACCTCGATGCGTATGCCCACGCGATCGAGGCGCTGGGCGAGCAGACTTCCGGGTCGGCGCACGCCCGCTCCGGCATCTCGGTGAAGCTGTCGGCGCTCGAGCCGCGTTACACGCAGCTGCAGAACGAGCGCGTCAACGAGCAGCTCGCTCCGCGGATGGTGGATCTCGCGCGCCGCGCCGCGCGCGCCGGTGTCGGATTCACCATCGACGCCGAAGAGGCAGACCGGCTCGACCTGTCGCTGGACATCGTGGAGACGCTGGCGAGGGATGCGGCGACCCGCGCCTGGGAGGGGCTTGGACTTGCGGTGCAGGCCTACGGCCGCCGCGCGCCGCTGGTGCTCGACTGGGTGGCCGCACTGGCACGCGACAGCGGGCGACGGATGACGGTGCGACTGGTCAAGGGCGCATACTGGGACAGCGAGATCAAGCGTGCCCAGGAGCGCGGGCTCGCCAGCTTCCCGGTATACACCTCGAAGGCCGCGACGGACGCGAGCTACCTCGAGTGCGCGCGCCATCTGTTCGCCGCCGGCGCGGCGATCTACCCGCAGTTCGCCACCCACAACGCCTACACGGTAGCCGCGGTGCTCGAGCTCGCGCCGGCGGGCGCTGGCTACGAGTTCCAGCGCCTGCATGGCATGGGCGAGGCGCTGTACGAGGCGGCGCGCGCCGAAGTTCCCACTCTGCCGCCGGTCAGGGTGTACGCGCCGGTGGGCACTCACGAGGAGCTGTTGCCGTACCTGGTGCGGCGGCTGCTCGAGAACGGCGCCAACAGCTCCTTCGTCCATCAGTTCATGAACCCACAGATTCCCGTGGAGCAGGTGGTGCGCGATCCCATCTCTTCCCTGAACGCCGAAGCGACCCGAGCGGGGCGTGTGCGCGAGCCACACGCACTGTATGGCGCCGAGCGCGCCAACTCCGACGGCGAGGATTTCGGCGACCCGGCCGCGCTCGCCGCGCTCCAGGCTGAAGTGCAGCTGCACGCCGGCGAGAGTTATTCCGGCGGACCGATTGTGAGCGGCCGCCGTGCGCGGGATGTGAGCACGCCGGTTGTTTCGCCCGCCGACACCCGCGAGACGGTGGGGCTCACCCGTGATGCGACCGCGGATGAAATCCGCGGCGCGCTGCAGAGTGCGCATGAGGCGCAGCCGGCCTGGGACGCGACCCCGGCGGCCGAGCGCGCCGCGTGCCTGACGCGCGCGGCGCAGCTGTTGCAGGCGCGCCGCGGGCAGTTCCTGAGTCTGCTGGTGCGCGAAGCCGGTAAGACGCTGCCGGATGCGGTGGCGGAGCTGCGCGAGGCCGTCGACTTCTGCCGCTACTACGCGGCACGGGGCCGCGAGCTGTTCGGGGCACCGCAGGAGCTGCCGGGGCCGACGGGTGAGCGCAACACGCTCTCCCTCCAGGGCCGCGGCGTGTTCGTATGCATCAGCCCGTGGAACTTCCCGCTGGCGATCTTTGCCGGGCAGATCACCGCGGCGCTCGCGGCCGGCAACACCGTGGTCGCGAAGCCGGCGCCCGCGACGCCCCTCATCGCGCATGCCATGACCTGCCTGCTGCACGAGGCGGGTGTGCCGGCCGAGGCTCTGCAGCTCACCCCGGCCGATGGTGCGGCGTTCGGCGAGGTGGCGCTCACACACCCGGCGCTCGCCGGTGTGGCGTTCACGGGCTCGACCGCCACCGCGGCCACGATCAATCGCACGCTCGCCAATCGCGACGGCGCGATCGTGCCGCTCATCGCCGAGACCGGCGGCGTCAATGCCATGGTGGTCGATGCGACCGCGCTGCCCGAACAGGTGGTCGACGACGTCATCATGTCTGCGTTCAACAGCGCCGGCCAGCGCTGCTCGGCGCTGCGGGTGCTGTATCTGCAGGAGGAAATCGCCGAGCGCGTGATTGCGATGCTCATCGGCGCGATGCGCTGCCTGACCATCGGCGCACCGGGAGATCTGGCCACCGATGTCGGCCCGGTGATCTCGGAGGCCTCGCGGCTGCGCCTGCGCAGGCATGCCGAGCGCATGCGCGCCGAGGCGAAGCTGCTGTATGCCTGCGAGCTCGACGCCAGCCTCGCAGCGGGGCATTTCTTCCCGCCGCACCTGTTCGAGCTGCGCAGCCTCGATCAGCTCAGGACCGAGGAGTTCGGACCGATCCTGCACCTGGCGCGCTATCGCAGCGGGCAGCTGCCGCAGGTGCTGGAGGCGATCCGCCGCACCGGCTTCGGCCTTACGCTCGGGGTGCACAGCCGCCTCGAGAGCGTCGCCCAGCACGTGTTCCACGCGCTGCCGGTGGGCAACACCTACGTGAACCGCAACATGATCGGCGCGGTGGTTGGCGTGCAGCCGTTCGGCGGCCAGGGCCTGTCGGGCACGGGGCCCAAGGCCGGTGGACCGCATTACCTGCTGCGCTTCGCAACCGAGCGCACGCTCACCATCAACACCGCCGCCATCGGCGGCAATGTCGAGCTGCTCTCCTGAAGGGCAGGATCTGCGGGTAGCTCATGGTGGCGGCAGGCCGTCCGCGCGCAACTCGGCGAGCAACGCCTCCAAGGAGTTCAGCGGCGCGGAGCAGCTGCTGCCGCGGCAGACGTAGGCGACGGTGTCCCCGCGCGGGGCCTTGTCGGCGAGCGCCGGCGGCAGATCGGGAGCGTCGGCCGGTATGGCGAGCACCAGCCGCCGCGGCGCATAGAGCTTCGCCAGCTCCGTGCGCCAGGTTTCGATCAGCGCGGGCTCACCGCGAATGATGACGACCGCAGGCGGATGCAGCAGCTCCTCCAGAGCGGTGAGCAGGGCGGTGTGCGCGTGCGGGTGGCTGAGCAGCGCCGGCCACGCCGCCCGCAGCGTGCGCTCCGCCGCCGCCAGGTAGCGGGGCTCGCCGAGCAGATGCCCCAGGCGCTGCAGCACGCAGGCGGCAATGCCGTTGCCCGACGGGGTCGCGTCGTCGCTGAATGACTTGGAGCGATGGATCAGGGTTTCGTGATCGTCGGAGGTGAAGTAGAAGCCGCCCGCCGCGCTGTCGGAGAAATGCGCCAGCACCACCTCGAGCAGCTGCCGCGCAAACCCCAGTTCCTCGCCCCGGAAGCGCACTTGCTGCAGCTCGAGCACCGCATCGGCGAGATACACATAATCATCCAGATAGGCGTTCAGATGCGTGCGACCATCCATGCTGGTCGCCAGCAGCCTGCCGTCGCGCCACAGCGTGCGGCGGACGAAATCGAGCGCGCGGCTGGCGCAGTCCAGCAGGTCATCGCGCGCCAGCGCGCGCGCGGCGATCGCCATGCCGCGGATCATCAGCGCGTTCCACGAGGTCAGGATCTTGTCATCGCGGCTCGGACGCACGCGCTGCGCCCGGATCTCGAACAGCCTGGCGCGCGCCGACGCCAGCAGCGCCTCGACCTCGGCGGGCGTGCGAGCCACGCGCTTTGCAATCTCATCCAGCGGCGCGCACACACGCAGGTGCCAGCGGCCCTCGAAATTCGCAGGTTCATCGAGGCCGAAGCGCGGCGCGAACACCGCGAACTCCTCGGCGCTGAGCGCCGCAGTTATTTCCGCGCGATCCCATGCGTAGAACTTGCCCTCGTGACCCTCGGAATCGGCATCGAGGCTCGAGTAGTAGCCGCCCTGCGGGGACTGCATCTCGCGCACGGTCCACGCGGCAGTCTCGAGCGCCACGCGTGCATAGAACGGATCGCCGCTCGCCAGCGCGGCCTGCGCGTACACCGCCAGCAGCGCGCCGTTGTCGTACAGCATCTTCTCGAAGTGCGGGATCATCCAGTACTCATCGACCGAGTACCGACAGAATCCGCCTGCCAGCTGATCGTTGATCCCGCCTTCGGCCATGCGGCGCAGCGTGAACGTCGCCATGTGCAGCGCCTGCAGGTCGGGCTCCGGCGCGGCCGCGCTCGCACGCCAGTCGCGCAACAGCCGCTCGATGCTCTGCGGGTGCGGAAACTTGGGCGCCCCCCCGAAGCCGCCGTAGCGGGGATCGAAGCTACGCCCCAGCTGCGCGCGGCAGGTGATCAGCGGCGCGTCGCTGAGCTCGGTGTCGTTGGCAGCCGGTGGGGGATTGAGCCCGGCGAAGGCCGCCATGAGTGCATCGTTCTGCGAACGCAGCTCCGCGGCATGATCGCGGTAGTAGCCGGCGACGCGCACCAGGATGTCCCGGAACGCCGGCAGTCCGTAGCGCGCTTCCTTGGGAAAGTACGTGCCGCCGAAGAACGGCCGCTGGTCATCGTGCGTCAGGAACATGGTCAGCGGCCAGCCGCCGCCGCGCTGGGTGAGCATCTGCTGCGCGATCTGGTAGATGCGGTCGATGTCGGGGCGCTCTTCGCGATCAACTTTGATGTTGACGAAGTGGTCGTTGAGGATGCGCGCGGTGGCCTCGTCTTCGAAGCTCTCGTCGGCGGCGACGTGGCACCAGTGGCAGGCGTGGTATCCCACACTCAGGTGAATCGGCTTTTTTTCAGCGCGTGCTCGCTCGAGCGCTTCATTGCCCCACGGGTACCACTCGACGGGATTGTGAGCGTGCTGCTTTAGGTACGGACTCGTCTCGGCGGCGAGACGGTTGGTGTACTTCGGCGTGCCGTCACTATTCAAATGCCTGATCTGCGTCATGCTTCCAGATCCAACCCCTATGCACCAGGGGCGGCAACCTCCTGCGCAAAGACACGCGGATCATAGCGCGTTCCTTGTCGCCGCGATTGGAATGGAACAGGCGCTTCGCGGGCCGTTCGTGTCGATTCTGTATAATCGCGATGTCCCTTGCATCGCACCGGATCCAGGTTGAACTCCAACCCCAGCCACGACATTTCCACCGATACTTCGGCGCGCGTGCTGCGCCTGAAGCGCGGCGAGGAACGGCGCCTGGCGGCGGGGCACATGTGGGTGTTCAGCAATGAGGTCGACACCGACAGCACGCCGCTGACCGCGTTCACGCCCGGTGCCGTGGCGCAGGTGCGCACGCAGCGCGACGCATTCGTCGGCTACGCCTGCGTCAACCCGCACGCACTCATCTGCGCGCGCATCCTGTCGCGCGACCCGGCGCAACCCGTGAACCGGGCGCTGCTCGAGCGGCGACTCACGACGGCGCTCGCACTGCGCCGGCGGCTGGGCACGGCGCCCTGTTACCGCTGGGTATTTGGCGAGTCGGACCAGCTGCCGGGACTGGTGCTCGATCGCTACGGCGACGTGATCGTCGGTCAGATCGCCACCGCCGGCATGGAGGCGCTGCGCGACGAGGTTGCCGCCGCGGTACGCGCGGTGCTCGCACCGGCGGTGCTGTTCTGGAAGAACGACTCCGCGGCGCGCGAGCTCGAGCATCTGCCCCGGGTTGCGGAGGCGGCGTTCGGCACTGTCCCCGGCAACATCGAAGTCACCGAAGGCGCTCTGTCGTTCACGGCACCGCTCGCCGAGGGCCAGAAGACCGGTTGGTTTTACGACCAGAGCGCCAACCGCGCGCGGCTGGCGCGCTACATGCCGGCGGGCGCACGGGTGCTCGATGTGTGCTCGTACGTGGGAGCCTGGGCGATCACCGCGCTCGCCCACGGCGCAGCGCGCGCACACTGCGTGGATGCTTCGCAGGCGGCGCTGGAGTTTGCGCGGCTCAACGCGGGGCGCAACGGCACCGCTGTCGAAGTGATCCGTGCGGAGGCGTTCGAGGCACTGAAGAGCCTGGGGGAGCAGGGCGAGCGGTTCGAGGTGGTGATTCTCGATCCGCCCGCGTTCATCAAGCGCAAGAAAGACATCCCGCAGGGGCAGGCGGCGTACCGCAAGCTCAATCAGCTCGCCCTGGGATTGCTCGCGGACGAGGGACTGCTCGTGTCCTGTTCGTGCTCGTACCATCTCGCGCCCGAAGAGCTGCTCAACGCCATCCAGAGCGCCGCGCGCCACAGCGGGCGATTCGTCCAGATCCTGGAAGCGGGTGGTCAGTCGCCCGACCACCCCGTGCACCCGGCGATCCCGGAAACCCGCTATCTGAAGGCGTTCTTCTGCCGCGTGACGCGCGAGGTCGGCTAAACTTCGCGCTTCATGCTGACCTTCCCCGGTTTCAACAAGGTGGCCTTCGAGATCGGCCCGATCAGGGTGCATTGGTACGGCATCATGTACCTGCTCGGGTTCGCGGCCGCCTGGTGGCTCGCGCGCCGGCGCGCCGCAAAGCCCGGCTCGAGCTGGCAGAAGAACGATGTCGACGATCTCATCTTCTTCGCCATGCTCGGGGTGATTCTCGGCGGGCGCATCGGCTACGTGCTGTTCTATGGCTTGACGTTCTGGGCGAACGACGCGTGGTATCCACTCAGGCTGTGGGAGGGCGGCATGTCCTTCCACGGCGGACTGGTCGGTGTCGCCACTGCCCTCACGCTGTTTGCCTGGCGCCGCGGCCGCCATCCCGCCGACGTCTACGACTTCACCGTGCCGCTGCCGGCGCTGGGCCTGTTCTTTGGCCGCATCGGTAACTTCATCAACAGCGAGCTGTGGGGCAAGGTTACAAGCGTGCCGTGGGGATTTCGCGTCAACGGCGAGGTGCGGCATCCCTCGCAGCTCTACGAGGCGGCCCTCGAAGGCCTGCTGCTGTTCACCGTGATCTGGTGGTTCACCGCACGCCCGCGGCCGCGGCTGGCGCCGACCGGGCTGTTCTTGGCTCTCTACGGCGTCTCGCGCTTCCTGGTGGAGTTCGTGCGGGTGCCGGATGAGCACATCGGCTATCTCGCCGGCGGCTGGTTCACGGAAGGGCAACTGCTGTCGGCGCCGATGATCGTGGGCGGCGTCGCGCTGCTGCTGTGGGCGTACCGCGTGCGCGCGCCCTCGGGCAATTTCGCCATCGCACCATGAAACAGTACCTGGAGCTGATGCGCCGGATCCGGACCGAGGGCGTGCGCAAGGATGACCGCACCGGCACCGGCACCCTGTCGGTGTTTGGCCACCAGATGCACTTCGATCTCGCCCACGGCTTCCCGCTGGTCACCACCAAGAAGATCCACGTGCGCTCCGTGGTGTACGAGCTGCTGTGGTTCCTGCGCGGCGACACCAACGTCGCCTGGCTGCGCGAGCATGGCGTCACGATCTGGGACGAATGGGCGGATGCGAACGGCGAGTTGGGCCCGGTCTACGGCAGCCAGTGGCGCGCCTGGCCGGCAGCCGACGGACGCGCCATCGACCAGATCGCCCAGGCCGTCGAGCGGCTCAAGACCGATCCTGATTCGCGCCGCATCATGGTCAGCGCCTGGAACGTGGGTGAGCTCGAGCGCATGCGGCTCATGCCCTGCCATGCGTTTTTCCAGCTCCACGTGGCCGCCGGACGCTTGTCCTGCCAGCTCTACCAGCGCAGCGCGGATGTGTTTCTCGGCGTACCATTCAACATCGCCAGCTACGCGCTGCTCACGCACCTGTTCGCGCAGCAATGCGATCTCAAGCCCGGCGAGCTCATCTGGACCGGCGGCGACTGCCACCTGTACCTGAATCATCTGGAGCAGGCGGACCTGCAGCTGGCGCGCACGCCGTTCGCGCTGCCGCAGCTGCTGATCCGCCGCCGTCCGGCGAGCATTTTCGCTTATCAGTACGAGGACTTCGAGTTCGTGAATTACCAGCATCATGCGCCGATCGGGGCGCCGGTAGCGGTGTGAACCGGGCAGACACCGGCGGGCAGGCGCCGCTGATCGAGGTGCGCGATTCGCGCCTGCACGGTCTGGGTGTGTTCGCCGCGCGGCGCATCCCGAGCGGCACACGCGTCATCGAGTACCTGGGTGAGCGCGTGTCGCACCGGGAAGCGGATCGCCGTTACGACCACAAGGATGCGGGCGATAACCACACCTTCCTGTTCGTCGTCGACTCGCACACCGTGATCGACGCCGGCGTCGATGGCAACGAGGCGCGTTTCATGAATCACTCCTGCGAGCCGAACTGCGAATCGCTGCTCGAGAACCAGCGCGTGTACATCGACTCGATCCGCACCATCGAACCGGGCGAGGAGCTCACTTACGATTACCAGATCCAGCGCGAAGCGGACGACCCGCCGGACATCGACGCGATCTTCGCGTGCCGCTGCGGCTTGGAGCGCTGCCGCGGCAGCATGCTGTGGCCGCCGCCGCGCGCGCCGCAGCCGGGGTCCGAGGAGCGACGCAGCCGCCGCCGCTGAGCAGGGCCGCGGCCGGCAATCCACATGAACAACTCGCGTCGCGTCAGTGTATCCGCGGTGATCGGTGCCATGGGCATCGTGTACGGCGACATCGGCACGAGCCCGCTGTATGCGATGCAGTCGGCGCTTGGCGCGGCCGGCACTTTCAACGCCGAAGCGGTGCTGGGCGTGCTGTCGCTGATTTTCTGGAGCCTCGCCATCTCCGTCACCCTGAAGTACCTGACGGTCATCATGCGCGCCGACAACGAGGGTGAGGGCGGGATCCTGGCGCTGTTCGCCCTGGCGCAGCGGCGGCTGATCACCGGCAGCACCTGGGCGAAGGTCGCGGTAGGGCTGGCGCTCGCGGGCACCGCTTTCTTTTTCTGCGACGCGCTGATCACGCCGGCGATCTCGGTGTTGAGCGCGGTGGAGGGCCTGGAGGTCCTGAACCCCGGCCTCAAGAGCGCCGTGATCCCGGTCACCATCGCTGTCATCGCCGTGCTGTTCGCGTATCAGCGCCGCGGCACCGCCACCGTGGCCAGCCTGTTCGGCCCCGTCATGTTGGTCTGGTTCGTGGTGATCGCGGTCATTGGTGCCATTCCCATCAGCCGCAACCCACAGGTGCTGGCCGCGCTGAATCCTTCCTGCGGCATCGGCCTGCTCCTGCACCGGCCGCAGGTGGCGCTGGCGATCATCGGCGCCGTATTCCTCGCCATCACCGGCGGTGAGGCCCTGTATGCCGACATGGGGCACTTCGGCAAACGACCGGTGCGCATCGCATGGTTCGCGCTGGTGGGGCCGGCGCTGGTGATCAACTACTTCGGCCAGGGCGCGCTGCTGCTGGAGTTGGGTAAGCCGGTCGACCACCCGCTGTACTACCTGGTGCCCGCCACGGTCCTGCCGTGGCTGGTGGCCCTGGCGACCGCGGCCACGGTCATCGCATCCCAGGCCACGATCTCGGGTGCGTTTTCCATGGCGCGCCAGGCGGTGCACCTGGACCTGCTGCCGCGGCTGCGCGTGCTGCAGACCTCGGCGCTCGAGCACGGCCAGATCTACGTGCCGATCGTCAACTGGCTGGTGTTTCCCGCGGTCATCGCCTTCGTGGTCGGCTTCGGCTCCTCCGATGCGCTGGGGGGCGCTTATGGCGCCGCGGTGGTCGGCACCATGGTCGTCACCACGATCCTGGGCGCGTTCGTCGCCGCCACGCAGTGGAACTGGCCGAAGTGGCAGGTCGCGGGCCTGTTCGGCCTGATGCTGGTGACCGACTGCGCGTTCGTCGCGGGTAACCTGACCAAAGTGCCCACCGGGGGATGGATTCCGCTGACCCTGGGGGCCGCGCTGTGCCTGATATTCACCACCTGGCGCAGCGGGCGGCTCGAGCTGCGCGCGGCGCTGGCGAAGCTGGCCGTGCCGCGCAGCGAGTTGGCGAAGCTGGTCGCCGGCGTGCACCGCGTGCCGGGGACCGGCGTGTTTCTCGCCAGCAATGCCAATCTGGTGCCGTCGGCGCTGATCCGCAACATCGAGCACAACAGTGTCGTGCACCAGCGCCTCATCATTCTCAACGTCGAGATCGCCGACACGCCGCGCCAGGATCCGGTGCGGCGCCTGCGCATAGAAGAGCCGCTGCCGGGCGTGCACTTCATCACCGCGCGCTTCGGCTTCATGGAAACGCCGGATGTGGCCGAAGCCCTCAAGGCGTGCCGCGCGCGCGGCCTGCGCGTGTTCACCGAGGACAGCTCGTTCTTCGTCGGCCGCCACGTGGTGCGCGCCCGACCGCTGCCGGGGCTGCGCGGATTGCAGCGCCGCCTGTTTGCGCGCATGCAGCAATACAGCACGCAGGCGGCGGAGTTCTTCCGCATGCCGTTCCGCGATGTCGTCATCCTCAACACCGCGGTGGAAATCTGATTAGTCTCTACCACGTTTACCGGATGGCTTTGCGGCTGCCGCGCCTGTCATACTGTTCCAGATGAGCGCCGCGTTGCCGCTGGTTTCACTGATCGTTGCGATGGCACAGAACGGCGTCATTGGCCGCGGCAACGCGCTGCCGTGGCGCCTGCCGAAGGATCTGAAGCGCTTCAAGACCTTCACGCTCGGTAAGCCCATCCTCATGGGCCGCAAGACCTTCGAGTCCATCGGGCGCCCGCTTCCCGAGCGCGCCAATCTCGTGTTGACGCGGGATCGCGGCTGGTTCGCCGCCGGCGTGATCGTCGTGCACTCGGTGGAGGAGGCGCTCGTGCACACCGGCGGCTGCGATGAGCTGGTGGCGATAGGAGGCGCGGAGGTCTATCGTCTGGTGCTGCCGTTTGCGCGCCGCATCTATCTCACCCACGTGCATGCCGATGTGCCGGGCGACACCTTCTTTCCCGGTTTCGATGCGACCCAATGGGCCGACGTCGACTGCAACATGCACCCGGCGGATGAGGATCACGCCTATCCAGTCACGTTCGTGACGCTCGAGCGCCGCAACGCACCGCAGGCGCCGCGACATCACTGAGCTGGCGCCTCAGCTGCGCAGGAACGCCGCACCCACGCCCTGCCGGCGCGCGCTTCAGGTTATCGGCGGCAGGCGTTCCCGGACCAGCTGTTCCGCGCGGGCAGGATCCGGCTCGCTGCCCGGTCCCGGGTCCAGCTCATCGAGCAGCTGCGCCTGCACCGCCCCGCGCCGCAGCGCCTCGGCATAGCTGATCTCGGGGTGAAACATCACCATTGAATAGCGTGGAATGAAGCGATCGGGAAAGCGCCGCTCCAGTCCCATGGCGAGCTCCTTGCGGCGCACGAAGCGCGCATCCAGCACGGCATCGCGCATCTCGGCGTAGTTTTCCAGCGCCATGTGAGCAATCGCCGCCGCGTTCGGGCGGCGCGCCTGCTCGAACTGCGCGAACACCGCCTGCCAGTCGGCGCCGCGCGCCACGAGCGCATCGAGTGCCACGCAGTCTTCGAATGCGGCGTTCATGCCCTGGCCGTGAAAGGGAACGATGGCATGGGCGGCATCGCCCAGCAGCAGCACGCGCCCCGCCACCTGCCAGGGAGTGGCGTGCACGGTGCCAAGCTGGCCCTGCGGGTGGCTCGCGAACTCGCCGAGCAGATCCGGCATGAGCGGCAGCGCGTCCGGGAACTGGTGCTGAAAGAACCCGGCGACGGCCACGTCGGTGGCGAGCGCGGCGAAGCTGGCCGCGCCACTGCGCGCCAGGAACAGCGTGGCGGTGAAGCTGCCGTCCGTGTTGGGCAGCGCGATCAGCATGAAGCCGCCCCGCGGCCAGATGTGCAGCGCGTTGGGCTCGAGCGCATGCCGGCCGGTCGCGGGCGGCACGCTGAGCTCCTTGTAGTCGTGGTCGAGCCACTCCTCGTGCACCCTCACGAGCCCGGCGGCTGCGAGGCTGCCGCGTACCGCAGAGCCTGCGCCGTCGGTGGCGATGGTGGGCGTGAGCGACACCTCGTGCAGTGCGCCGCTCGCCTGGTCGCGAAAGCGCAGCCCATCCGCACGCACATCCGCGCCCAGGCACAGCTGGTTGAAGCGCACGCTCACACCCGCGTGGCGCGACGCCTCCTCGATGAGCACGCGGTTGAGATCGGCGCGGCCGACCGACCAGATGACCTCGTGTTCGCGCTGACCGTACGGTTGCAACGCGGTCTGCGCGGACAACCCGTGCACCATGCGGCCACGCATCGGGATCAGCAGCGGGCGCACGCGCTCCATGACACCGGCGCGCTCCAGGGCGCGCATGCCGCGGGCGGCCAGCGCCAGATTGATGGAGCGCCCGCGCTCAGGTTGCGCCTGCCGCGGATCGGGCCGGCGCTCATGCAGCGTCACGAACAGTCCGCGCCGCGCCAGCAGCAGTGCCAGCAGCGACCCGGCCAGGCCCGCGCCGACGATGTTGACTGTCGGGTGCGCTTGCGGGTTCAAGCGGTTTCCCGCAGGACTTCGCGCAGCGCGCGGGCGAACTGCCAGGCGTCCTCAAAGCGGTTGTATAGCGGCACCGGCGCCACCCGGATGATGTCGGGGGAGCGCCAGTCGCACACCATGCCGCGTGCGCCGAGAGCCGCGAACACGCGCGTGTCTGCGCCGCTGATACGCAGCGACAGCTGACAGCCGCGCCGCGCGCTGTCGCGAGGCGTGATGATGTGCACCTGCCCCCGCAGCGGGCGGATCAGCCGCTCGAGAAAGTCCGTGAGCTCTATCGACTTCGCGCGCAGCCGCTCCATGCGCGCCTCGGTGAAGATCGCCAGCGAGGCAATCAGCGGTGCCGCAGCGAGGATCGGCGGGTTGCTGATCTGCCAGGCGGCCACGCCGCCGGCGGCGCGAAACTGCGGCTCCATAAGAAAGCGCGTCGTCTGCTCGTGGCCCCACCAGCCGGCGAGCCGCGCGCCCGGCAGGGCGCCGCTGTGGCGCAGGCGCGGCTGCGCGTCCACGTGACGCTGGTGGACGAAGCAGCCGCCGATCGCACCCGGGCCGCCGTTCAGATACTTGTAACTGCACCACACCGCGAAGTCCGCCTCGGCGTCGTGCAGCGCCAGGGGCGTATTGCCGATGGAATGGGCCAGGTCGAAGCCCGCAATGCAGCCGTGCCGGTGCGCGGCGCGGCCGATGCGCGCGAGGTCGAACGCCTGGCCGGTGCGAAACTGCACTCCCGGCCACAACACCAGCGCGATCTCCTCGCCGTGCCGGGCGAGGCAGGCTTCGATGGCCTCCTCCGGCACCGTGTCCTCGCCCGCAGCCGGCGCCAGCTCGAGCAACGCGGCCTCTGGATCCAGGCCGCGCCAGGCGATCTGGGAGGCGACCGCATGGCGGTCGGAGGAGAACGCGCCCGCTTCCATGAGGATGCGGGTGCGCCTGCCGGTGGGACGGTAGAAGCTCGCCAGCATCAGGTGCAGGTTCACCGTGAGCGAATTCATGGCGACCACTTCGGTGGGCTGCGCGCCGCTGAGGGCTGCAAGCCCGGCGGTCAGGTTCTCGTGATAAGGCACCCACGGCCGCCGTGCGTGCTCGTGGCCCTGCACGCCAAGCCGCGCCCACTCATCGAGCTCTTCAAGCACGAGCTCGCGGGCCGCGAGCGGCAACAGCCCCAATGAATGACCGCACAGGTAGACGAGCGGCTCACCGCGCGCATTGCGGGGCAGGGCGAAGCGCTCGCGAAAGCCGCGCAGCGGGTCGAGCGCATCGCGGGCCCGCGCGGCCTCCAGTGTCGATTCCTCGCTCATGACGCCGGCGCCCGCAAGCGGTACAGCAACGGACGGCTCGGCACCGCATCCCCGCCGAGCGCCGGCACCTGCAGCTCCAGGAGGTAGGCGCCGTCGGCCAGCTCGTCCGGCATGAAGGCCAGTTCGGTTATGGTGGCGCCGGGCCGCGCCGCGGCGCCGAGCTGCACCGAGCCTGGCGGCAGCCCGAAAAAAATGCGGTGCGCCGTGAGCCGGCCTTCGTCATGCGCGCGATCGATCGAGGGCACATCGACGATGAGGTGCAGGATGCCGCGGCTGACGAGCAGCTGCGCCGCCTGCTGCGACAGGTAAGGGGGCGTTGCTGCGCTGTAGTCGCGCACGCGCTTGTCCGCGGTGTTGGGCAGGGTGCGGATGAGCAGCGCCTGCGCCTCGAACGGAGCGCTCACCGGCCAGCCGCGCTCCAGCGCGCGGCGCGTGATGAGCCGGTCGCTCGCCCGCGGCGCCGGCTCGCTCCCCTCACCCGCCGCGTCCGCAGCTTCTGCAGTAACCGACAGCAGCAGCGCCGGCAGAAATCCCGCCGGAACCACGCGCCAGGCATCGAGCCGCTCGCGCGTGAGGTGCCCGACGCACTCGGTGTGCGTGCCGTTGCAGTGCGGGATGAGCGTGATGAGCTGGCAATTGCAGCTCGCGCCGCGCTCCACCGAGCCCTTGAACCCCGCAGTCTCGAACGGTAGCGAGCTGGCGCGCGGCGCGCCGAAATGACGCGGCTGCGGGCCCGCGAAATCCAGCGCCACGGCGAGAGTCACCGGGCGCGACACATCGATGCTGAGCTCGCGGCCACCGACCGCGATGCGCGCATCCACCTAGGAGCGCTCCATGAGCTTGCCGCAGCGTGCGCAGGTGCGCTTGGCGCTGCTCGCGAAGAAGCGCTCGAATACCGGCGGAAACTGCGTTTCGATATCGGTGAGCGGGAAGAACTCCTCGTACAGGCGCTGACCGCAGTGCTCGCAGTACCACTGGAAGCCATCGAGCTCGCCCGGGCGGCGCCGGCGCTCGATCACCAGGCCCAGGGTGTTTGCGGGCCGTTGTGGCGAATGCGGCATGTTGGGCGGAATGAGCAGGACTTCGCCGGCGCGGATCGGCACATCGACCGCGCGGCCGTCCTGCATGGTCTTGAGCACCATGTCGCCTTCGAGCTGGTAGAAGAATTCCTGCCCCGGGTCGACGTGGTAGTCCTTGCGGGCGTTCGGGCCGCCCACCACCATGATGATGAAATCGCCATCGCGAAACACACGCTTGTTGCCCACCGGCGGCTTCAATTGCGCGCGGTTGGCATCGATCCATTGCCGGAAATTGAACGCTTGCAGGGATTCCATGTGTCCTCCGTGCCTTTCGCGGTATGTTACGCGCAGCAAGGCTGAAGCGAGGAGAGCGCGATGCGGTCAGGGCCCGGAGGAGCGAGCGCGGGGCGCGCAGCCGCTGCGCTGCTGGTGCTGTTGGCGGCCGGCTGCGGCCACCTGCCCGCCATGCACTGGCCCTGGCATCATCAGCGGCCGGCGCCCGCCGCCGCGCCCGTGCACGAACTCGACGTCAGCGCCGCCGCGGGCGTCCCGAGCTCCTTGCCGCAGTACTGGAAGCGCAACACCCTGGTGCTGGACCTGACGGCCGCCAGCGGTTCGGGCAGCATCACCCTGAAGCCGGCCGAAGGCACTGCCTGGCCGGTGCGGCTCGCCTTCAGGGTCACGCCGGGGACGATCGGGGTCCTGGAGGTACAGGCGGATCAGCGTCTCTACCTGCCCATCACGCCGGCGGCCGGCAAGCCGGTCGACCTGGAGCTCACGCCGCGCATGTACACCTCCGGAACTAAGCAGATGAGCGTCACCTGGGGACCGATCAGCTCGCCTGCCCCTTGAAATCGCCGACGACCTGGTGGCCGGCGCACGGCACGCAAACCGGCGCGGACTCGGAATCCAGGTCCACGGCGCTGAGCGCGCCGCCCCACACACAGCCGGTATCGAGGCCGATGACGCCGTGGTCGCGCACCAGGCCGAGCGCCGACCAGTGGCCGAAGATGACGCGCGCGTCGCGGCTCTCGCGCTGCGCGTGCGCGAACCAGGGACGCAGCGGGGAGGGCGGCGGAGGCGGTTCACCTTTCATGGTGAAATCCACCCGTCCGTCGGCGGTGCACACGCGCAGGCGTGTCAGCACGTTGATGGCGAAGCGCAGTCTCTCCATGCCGGCAAGCTGCTGATCCCAGCGGTCCGGCTCATTGCCATACATCTGATCAAACAGGGCGCGCGGGTCGCGGCGCAGCGCGCTGCTGACTTCCAGGGCCAGACTCAGCGTCAGGGCGACCGTCCATTGCGGCACGAGCCCCGCGTGCACCATGAGATCCTTGCCCTCGGCGTGCGCCAGAGGGCGCGTGACGAGCCACTCCAGCAGCGTCTCCCGGTCCGGCGCCGCCAGTACCTCGTCCAGGGTGTCGGACTTGCGGCGGCGGTGGGCGCCGTGCGCGAGTGCCAGCAGATGCAGATCGTGGTTGCCCAGCACCACGACCGCGTTGTCGCCGAGTGCGCGCACCCGCCGCAGCGCCGCCAGCGAGTCCGGGCCGCGGTTGACCAGATCCCCGACGAACCACAACCGGTCGCGATCCGGCGAGAACCTCAGCCGCCTCAGGAGAGCGCGCAGTTCCTCGTCACAGCCTTGTACGTCGCCGATGGCATAGCGCGTCACTGCAGAATTCCGGGCATCGCGAGCCGGAACGGCTGGATGGGCGCATCGAAGTGCGCACCGTTGTCGGCGAGCATCTGGTAGCTGCCCTGCATGGAGCCGACCGGGGTCTCCAGCACCGCGCCACTGGAGTAACGGAAACCCTGGCCGGGCTTGAGGTACGGCTGTTCGCCCACCACGCCATCGCCGCGCACCTCCTCCACCTTGCCGTTGGCGTCCGTGATGACCCAATGGCGGGTCAGCAGTCGCGCCGGCACCTGGCCCTCGTTGCGGATGGTGATGGTGTAGGAAAAGACGTAACGGCTCTCGCGCGGGTCGGACTGCTCGTCCAGGTAACTGGTTTCGACGTCGACCCGGATCTTGTGCTCGTGGGAGCTCATGGGCGTGATTCTACCGGAGTGCCCGGCGCTTTAACCGCGGCCGGCGCGCATTGCGAGCACGTCGCAGGGGGCGGCGTGCAGCACGGTGTCCTCGGTGAGATTTACCAGAATCGAGAGCCCGTGGCGCTCGCGACTGCCGAGAATGATGAGGTCAACACGGCGCTCGCGCGCGACGCGCACGATCTCGGATTTGACATTGCCGCTTTCGACCCGGCAGGAAGCGCCGCTCAAGCCGAGTTCGGCTGCGAGCGCCGCCAGGCGCTGCCGGGCGCGCTCGAGCAGCTCCTCTTCGATCTGCACCGCGGGCATGAGGGTCTCGCCCATGGGCTCGACCGGCACGAATTCCACGACATGCAGCAGCTCGACTTCGGCGCCGAGCGCCGCGGCGAGCGCCTGCGCCCTGCTGCCGATCGCGACACTGCCTTCCGTCAGGTCAACGACCAGCAGGATGCGACGGTAAACTGTCATGAGGAGCCCCCCGGCAGCGCTTGGCCGGAAGACTAACGTCACGGACGCGCGCGGTCGAGGGCCTGTGCCAGGGTGTTGAATGCTTGCGGCGTGAGCGTCTCCGGGCGGGCACCGGGATCGACCGCGCAGGCGGTGATCTGCTCGCGGGTGAGCAGCCGGCTCAGGGCGTTGCGCAGGGTCTTGCGGCGGTGCATGAAGGCCGCGGCCACCACGGCCGGGTAGTGCGGGCTCACCGCAAACAGCGGCTCGGCCCGCATGGTGAGGCGCACGACCGCGGACCACACCCTGGGGGCCGGCTGGAAGGCGCCCGGACCCACGTCGAACAGCCGCTCGACCCGGACCTGGGGCGCAAGCATGACGCCGAGGCGCCCATAGTCGCCATCGCCCGGCTGGGCGGCGATGCGCGCCACCACCTCCCGCTGCAACATAACGTGCAGGTCGAGGATCGCCGGCGCATGCGCCAGCAGCCGGAACAGCAGCGGCGTGGAGATGTTGTAGGGCAGGTTGGCGGCAACGCGCAGCCGCCCGCCGCGCTCGCGCGCCAGGGCGGTGAAGTCGAACTGCAGCGCGTCCGCTTCGTGCAGCACGCAGCGCGGCGCATCGCTGAAGCGCTCACGCAGCAGCGCGGCGAGATCGCGATCGATCTCGATGGCATCGAGCGTGCAGCCTGCCGCCGCGAGCAGCTCGCCGGTGAGCGCGCCGCGTCCCGGTCCGATCTCCACCAGGTGATCGCCGGCGCGGGGGCTAAGCGCGCGCACGATGCGCCGGATCACCGCCGGGTCATGCAGGAAATGCTGGCCGAAGCGCTTGCGGCGCGGCGCTTGCGGCGCTTTCGCGGCGCCGGGCATCAGCGCCGCTGTGCGGCGAGACGGCTTGCCAGCTGCACCGCGGCGGCAAGACTGCGGCAGTCCGCCCGACCGGTGCCCGCCAGATCGAGCGCGGTGCCGTGATCCGGCGAAGTGCGCACGATCGGCAGGCCCAGCGTCACGTTGACCGCGTGCTCGAAGCCCGCATGCTTGACGACCGGCAGCCCCTGGTCGTGATACATGGCGAGCACCGCATCGAAGCCCGCGAGCACCTGTGGCACGAACACGGTGTCCGCCGGCAACGGTCCCTGGGCGCGGATGCCGCTCGCCTGCATCCGCGCCACCGCGGGAGTGATCACGCGCAGCTCCTCGTCGCCCAGGTAGCCGCCTTCCCCCGCGTGAGGGTTCAGGCCGCACACGGCGATGCGCGGCGCCGGGATGGCCCAGCAGCGCGCCAGATCGCGCGCCAGAATCGCGGCCGACTCGCACAGGGAGTCGACGGTAATGGCGTCGCTCACGGCCCTGAGCGGCAGGTGGGTGGTGGCGAGCGCCACGCGCAGTTCGCCCGAGGTCAGCATCATCACCGCGCGCGGGCTGCGCGTGCGTTGCGCGAGAAATTCCGTGTGGCCGCTGAAGCGCACGCCGGCGTCGTTGATCACGCGCTTGTGCACCGGCGCGGTGACGATGGCGTCGAACTCCCCGCTCAGCGCGCCCGCGACGGCGCGCTCCAGCAGCGCGAGCACGTAGGGCACGTTCGCCGTGTCGGGACGTCCCGGCACGCTCGGCACACTGAGCGGCCAGTGCTCGACGCTGAGGCTGCCGCCGCGGTGCGCAGCGGCCGGTGCGCCGGCCCGGTGCGCGTAGGAGCGCAGCGTGACCGCCAGGTTCAGCTGTGTGGCGCGCTCACTCAACATCTCGCGGTCGGCGAGGCACACCAGCTCGCAGGGCAGCGCCTCAAGGGCCAGCGCCAGGCACAACTCCGGCCCGATTCCGGCCGGCTCTCCTGAGGTCAAAGCGATACGCGGAGTCATGGCGAGAGGGGCAGGGAGCGCAACAAGGGCCCTTCCGGGGCCGTGAAAAACAGGGACGTTTTTCCCGGAGCTTCCAGGGACGGATTCACAGCGTCCCCGGAAGGGTCCTTGTTGCGCTCACGCAGTGACCTTTACGATTTGAATTCGACGAACGCTTCATCGCGCATGCGGCGCAGCCACAGCTCCGTCTCCTCGTCCGCCTTGCCGGCGCGGATCGCTTCCATGGCCTGCCGGCGCTTGAGTTCGTCGCTGTTGTCAAAGCGGCGGCGCCCGAGCAGCTGCGCGATATGCCAGCCAAACTGCGTGTGGAACGGCTCGCTGACCTCGTTGTCCTTCAGTCCCGCGAGCGCCTGCTCGAACTCGGGGGCGAACGTTCCCGGTCCCGACCAACCCAGATCACCGCCCTCGGCCGCGGATCCCGGGTCCTCGGAACTTGTCTGCGCGAGCCCCGCGAACTCCTCGCCCTTGAGAATCCGCTCGCGCAGTGCCGCGAGCTTCTGCCGCACGGTCGCATCGTCGGCGAGCTCGGTGGTCTTCATGAGGATGTGCCGTACGTGGACCTGGTCCTCCACGGCCTTGCCGCTGGCGCCGCGCACCTCATTCAGCCTGATGATGTGGTATCCGGTCGGTGTGCGCAGCGGCTCGCTCACCTCGCCGGGTTTGAGTTTGGCGATCACGTCGGTAAGGAACGTGGGCAGCTCGCCGCCCTTGCGCCAGCCAAGCGCGCCGCCCTCGAGGGCGGTCTGGCTGCTCGAGTAGGCTACCGCGAGCTTGGCGAAATCCTCGCCGCCCTTGGCGCGCTGATAAACGTCCGCGGCGCGCTTGGCCGCCTGGTCGAGCTGCGCGAGGCTCGCTTCCTGGGCCACGGCGATCAGGATGTGAGACACGTTGTACTCGTTGCGCTCGGAGGGGGTCTTGGCCTGCTTCTCGAGGAACTGGTCGATCTCGCGCGGCGTGACGCTGATGTGCTGCAGCACATCCCGCTGGCGCAGCAGTGAGAGCGTGATCTCCTTGCGGAGGTCCTCACGGTAGGAGGTGTAGTCTTCGCCCTGCTTCGCGAGGGCGTCGGGCAGTTGCGAGAGCGTCAGGCCGTTGCGCTTCGCCACGTCCTGCAGCGCCGCGTTCACGGTCTCGTCAGATACCTTGACGCCGGCGTGATTGGCGCGCTGGATCTGGATCTCCTGCAGTACCAGGCGCTCGAGCACCTGCTGGCGCAGGACGTTCTGCGGCGGCAGCTCGAGCTTCTGCTGGCGCAGCCGCACGCTGATGACGTCCACCTGCGCCTCGAGCTCGCTGTTGAGCACGACGCCGTCATTCACGATCGCTGCCACGCGGTCGAGCAGCTCACCCTTGGTGGCCAGCTCGCGGGTTTGCGCGTGCGCCGGTTGCTGCAGGGTGAGGGTCGCCGCCACCACCGCAAGCCCCATCAGGGCTGAAGTCAACATCCGCTGCATGTGATTTCCTGTTCCTTACCAGGCGCCCTTCAGCGGGCCCTGATTCTTTGGAGTAGTCGCCTCAAGGGGCGTGTAACCCCGGATCGTCTCGGTGAGGGAGGCGTCTGACGCCGATCCGACACTGGCGAGGCCCGCGAGTTCCAGCTGCAGCCAGATTCCGGTCTCCTGTGGCCGGCTGCTGTCGTGACTGTTCACGTAGCGCCGCGCACCCAGCCGCGCCCGCCAGCAGCACGCACGGTACTCGAAGCCGGCGAAACGCTCCAGCCCGGTATGGTCGCGCAGGGAATAGACGTCCCGCACAAACACGTTCCAGCGGCTCCTGATGGGCCAGGCGCCCGACAGCTCGACCTGCTCGAACACGGCGCGCTCATAGCGGTAGCCCAGGTTGATCACCGAATCACTGGCGGATTTGTACTGCAGGTTCACCTGCGTCCGTTCGCTGCTCTGGGCCTGCGGATCCCATTGCACCCCGGCGTCGGCACTCCAGTGCCGGAACGCCGTGACGGCGAGCTGCGCCACGAAATTCGAGCGCTTCTCGGTCGTCGGCAGCTCCCCCGGCAGAGTCACGCGCGGCGTCTCGAAGTAGTAGGTCTGGCCGAGGGTGGCGGCGAGGAACTGCCGGCCGTCGTGGGCGTCGAGCAGGCGGCTGGTGACGCCCGCGCTCACCTGGTCGGCATCGCTCACGCGGTCGGCGCCGACATAACGGTTGGTGCGGAACAGTTCCACCGGATTCAGATCCGGCAGCGCAGAGTCGAACACCGGCAGCTGATCCTGATTGCGGTACGGCACGTTCAGGTACAGGACGCGCGGCTCGAGCGTGAGCTTGCGATCGCCCCTGGCGTCGCGTTCGAACACCAGTCCGGTGTCGAAGCTCGCAATCGTCACTGTCCGTGAGGGCGAGCGCGCCGCGCCGGGCGCCAGGTTGGCGAGCTGGTACTGGGTCGCGCGCCAGGCGAGCGCGGGACGCAGGAAATATCCGGGGCCGGTGAGATCGAGGGAGACCGCCGGCGTGAGATCCGCCCGCCAACCCGTGACTCCGGTGGCCCGCTGGAAGTCGACGAGCTCGGAATCGATGCCGTAGTGCACCCGTTCCGCCGCCCCCAGGCCGTAGTCGGCGCTCACCGCAATGCGCGGCACGCGCGCGTACGGCCGGTCGGTGATCGCGAGCGTGTAGTCGATAGTCTGGTACTGCTGCGCTTCGCCATCGACGCTCCAGTGTTCGCCGCGGTAGGAGAGCGTGGCGCGCCGCTCGACGAAGGCGGTGCTGGTGCCCTCCGGGCCCTGGGAGAAGTCCTCGAAGTACCTGGTGTCGCTGACGTTCTCCGCGTTTACGCTGAGACGCAGGTCGTGCGGCAGTTCGGCGACATCGGTGAGCCGCACGCGGCTGCGGTTGCCGCCGAAGACGCTGTCGTGGGGCAGATAACTCCAGTCGAGCTCGCCGTGCTGGCGCTGCGTCAGAAAGCGCAGATCGCCCCCCAGGTCGGGACCGCGCTTGCTGTACTCGATGGGCTGGAAGGTAAAGTCCGCGTTCGGCGCGATGTTCCAGTAGTACGGAACCGACAGCTGCAGGCCGCCGCTCGAGGTGTTGCCGATGCCCGGGAAAAGAAAGCCGCTCTTGCGCTCGTTGCCCAGCGGAAACGACACCCACGGCAGGTACATCAGCGGCACGCCCATGAAGCGGATCTGCGCGTTGCTGCCGGTGCCGAGCCGGTTGCGTGTGTCGAGCATGATGCTGTCGGCCCGCAACTGCCAGGAGGTATCGTTCGCCGGGCAGGTCGTGAACATGACTCCCCGCAGGCGAATCACGCCCTGGGGTGTGAGCGTCATGTCGCGCGCGGCGCCGCGTGCGGCGCGCTGGCGCAGAGCGAACTGGGCCGACTTGAACTCGGCGCCGGCCGCCGCCGAGTAGCTGCCGCCCGCGCCCGTCACATGCACGAGGGAGTCGGTGTAGTCGATGTGGCCCGCGGTGCTCACCGAGGTGTTATGCGCGTCGTACTGAACCTCGTTGGCGCGGATCTCGCGCTCGCCCTGGCGGACGACGACGTTGCCCTCGAGCGTCGCGTTGCCGTCGACGCCGAGTACTGCCTGGTCGCTCGCGACCTCGATGTGGCGGTCGTCCGCCGCGGGCTTGCGCGGCACACCCAAGGGTGCTGCGGCTGGAGCCGCGCTCGCGGCAGCCGCGGCCGCCGGCTGCCCGAGCAGTGTCGGGCAGGGAGGGTCTTCGGCCTGGGCCGCCGGCAACACGGCGCCAAGCGAGACGACGATCACGATCCAGAATGGGCTCGAACGCGGCATGAAGAGCGGCATTATAATGGCGCGCCACGCCCAGGCGCCCCGAAACCCCGACGCTTCACATGCTTGAGACCGACGCGCGAGTTGCGCTGATTAGGGATTGGTTGGCGCGCGATCTTCGCCTGCCGGTGCTGCGCATCGAGCCCGCATCCAGTGACGCGAGCTTCCGACGCTACTTCCGCGTGTTCTGCACTGCCGGCACGTATGTCGTGATGGATGCTCCTCCGGGCAAGGAGGATGTGCGCCCGTATCTGAAAGTGTCGCACCTGCTCGAGTCCCTGGGGGCGCATGTTCCTCAGGTGCATGAGAGCGACGCGCAGCGCGGCTTGCTGTTGCTGGAGGATCTGGGCGCGACGCTGTATCTCGAGCGGCTCGTCGCCGGGGACGATCCCGAGCCGCTGTACGCAGATGCACTACGCGTGCTCGCGCTCATCCAGGTGCGCGGCCGGGAGGCGTGCGCACAGCTCGCCCCCTACGGCCGCGCCGAGCTCGCGCGCGAGATGGGGCTCATGCCCGAGTGGTTTCTTGCCCGGCACCTGGCGCTGACGCCGTCAGCCGATGAAGCGCGACTGCTGGGCGCCGCGTTCGAGTTCCTGATCCAGGAAGCGCTCGCGCAGCCGGTGGTGTTCGTGCACCGCGACTATCACGCGCGCAATCTCATGGTGGTCAGAGAGCGCAATCCGGGGATTCTCGATTTCCAGGACGCGCTGCGCGGGCCGGTGGCTTACGATCTGGCGTCGCTGCTGAAGGACTGTTACATCGCCTGGCCGCGCGAGCGCGTGGTGCACTGGGTGAGCGGCCATCGCGCGCAGCTGCGCGCCCAGGGCGGCGATGCCGGGGCAAGCGAGGCGCAGTTCCTGCGCTGGTTCGATCTCATCGGCGTGCAGCGGCACATCAAGGTGCTCGGGATCTTCTGTCGTCTGTGGTACCGCGACGGCAAGCCCGGCTATCTGCCCGACCTGCCGCGCACGCTCGACTATGTGCGCGACACCTGTGCGCGCTACGGCGAGCTCAGCGCGCTTGGCTCTTTCCTCGAGCAGCGCGTCCTGGCGCAGCTGTCGCGCGCCAACGCGCAGGTCGGGCACGCATGAAGGCGATGCTGCTGGCGGCCGGCCGCGGCGAGCGCATGCGACCGATCACCGATTCGACGCCGAAGCCCCTGGTGCGGGTGGGCGGCAGGCCGCTCATTGCCTGGCACCTCGCGGCACTGGCGCGCGCCGGCATCCGCGAGGTGGTCATCAACCTCTCGTGGCTGGGCGCCCAGGTGCGCGCGACGCTCGGCGACGGTCGCGACTATGGTGTGTTGATTACCTACAGCGATGAAGGCCCGGTGCCGCTGGAAACCGGCGGCGGTATCTTCAGGGCCGTGCCGCTGCTCGGACCCGGGCCGTTCCTGGTCGTCAACGCCGATATCTGGACCGACATTGACTTTGCAGCCCTGGCGCTCGAGGAGGGTGCGCACGCCCGCCTGGTGCTGATTCCCAACCCGCCGCACCACCCGCGCGGCGACTTCGGGCTCGAGGGTGATCTCGTGGTGACTCGCGACACCGATCGTTACACCTACTCCGGGGTCGGCGTGTACCGGCCGGAGTTCTTCGGCGGCTGCACCCCCGGAGGCTTTCCGCTCCTGCCGCTGCTGAATCGCGCCATCGCGGCCGCTCTGGTGCGCGGCCAGGTGCATCGCGGCGAGTGGTGCGATGTGGGCACGGTGGAGCGCCTGGCGAGCCTGGACGCGCGGCTGCGTGCGCTACAATGACCCTATGTCGGATCTGAAGGGCATCCCGGTGGTGGCGGAGGTCGCGCGCGCCCGAAGCGGCGACAAATACCTGACGACTCAAGGGTTTACCGCCATCCGTGACGGCATCAAGCGCGGCGCCGGCAGCGAGCGCGCCAGCAGCGCCAAGCCGCCGTGGCTCAAGGCGAAGGCGCCCACGGGAGCAGGCTTCCAGAGCGTGCGGACCCTCGTCCGGGAGCACCGCCTCGCCACGGTCTGTGAGGAAGCCAAGTGTCCCAACATCGGTGAGTGCTGGAACGCGGGCACCGCGACCATCATGCTGATGGGCGCGGTGTGTACGCGTGCGTGCCGGTTCTGTTCAGTGGACACGGGCAACCCGCACGGCTGGCTCGACGCGGACGAGCCCGAGAACGCCGCGCGCACTGTCGAGCTGATGAGGCTCAGCTACGTGGTGCTCACCTCGGTCGATCGCGACGACCTCAGCGACGGTGGGGCGGCGCACTATGCCGCGTGCGTACGCGCCATCAAGCGCCGCAACCCGCACACGGCGGTGGAGGCGCTGACGCCGGACTTCCAGGGAGTGCGTGCGGATGTCGAGACGGTGGTCGACTCCGGAATCGAGGTGTTTGCGCAGAACATCGAGACCGTGCGGCGCCTGACGCATCCGGTGCGCGATCCGCGCGCCGGCTACCAACAGACCCTGCAGGTCCTGGAGGCTGCCAAGCGGCGCCGGCCTGCGGTTCTGACCAAGAGCAGTCTCATGCTGGGGCTCGGGGAGAGTGAGGAGGAGATCGACGCGACGCTGGCGGATCTGCGCGCGGCCGGCGTCGACATCGTGACCCTCGGGCAGTACCTGCGCCCGACCGTGAATCACCTTGCGGTGCAGCGCTTCGTGAGACCGGAGGAGTTCGATCGCTATCGGGAGCTGGCTCTGGCGCGCGGTTTCCTCGAATGCGTGTCGGGGCCTCTGGTGCGCTCGAGCTATCGCGCCGAGCAGGCCCTGAACCGCAACAACGCCGGCCTCGACAACCGGCGCCTGGCGACATGAGCCCGGGCGGCACGGCGGCTGCGTGCGCGCCGCGCGCGGCTGCGGCGGGCGCCGCCGTGCCCACACCCGTGATCCGGCGCCTGGGACTGGTCGAGTACGAGCCCACCTGGCGCGCGATGCAGCGCTTCACCGAAGAGCGCGCCGCGGCGACCCCGGATGAGATCTGGTTTCTCGAGCATCCGCCGGTCTTCACCTTAGGGGTGAACGCGAGCCGCACGCATCTGTTGGCGCCCGGCGATATCCCGGTGGTGCACGTCGACCGCGGCGGGCAGGTGACCTACCACGGCCCGGGTCAGCTGGTGGTGTACCCGCTGGTGGATCTCAGGCGCGCGGGTGTTGCGATCCGTGAATTCGTCACGGCGCTGGAGCGCGGCGTCATCGATCTGGCGGCGCAGTTTGGCATCGGCGCCGAGGGCCGGCGCAGCGCCCCCGGTGTGTACGTCGAGGGCCGCAAGCTCGCGAGCGTCGGGGTGCGCGTGCGCCGGGGCGGCAGCTATCACGGCCTCGCCGTGAACGTGGCCCTTGATCTGGAACCCTTCCGCCGCATCAATCCCTGCGGCTACCAGGGCCTGCAGATGACGCAGCTGGCGGAGCTCGGCGGACCTCGCACCGTCAGCGCCTGCGCGCGTGCGCTCGAGCCGCACCTGCTGCGGGCGCTCGGCTACCGCGTCACCCCACCGTAACCGCCTTGCGACTGACAGCGCCTCGCGGCGCGGCTAGCATGCGGTGATGGCATCACCCTGCTTTGTGCGAAGCGCGGCGGCGGCTCTCGCGCTGTGCGCTCTCGCTGTCCTGCTCGCGTCCTGCCAGGGTCGGTCCGAGTCGAATGCGACTCGCGTGACGCTGCTGAATGTCTCCTACGACCCCACGCGCGAGCTGTACGTGGATTTCAACGCGGCCTTTGCCAGGTACTGGAAGGCGAAGTCCGGCCAGGACGTGCGTGTTGATCAGTCACACGGCGGCTCGGGCAAGCAGGCGCGCTCGGTGATCGACGGGCTTGCCGCGGATGTGGTGACCCTGGCGCTGGCGGCCGACATCGACGCGATCGCCACTGCCGCGAAGCTGTTGCCGCTGAACTGGCAGACCCTGTTGCCGGACGACAGCTCGCCCTATACCTCCACCATCGTCTTCCTGGTGCGCAAGGGCAACCCCAAGGCGATTCATGACTGGGGCGATCTCGTGCGGCCGGGCGTGGCGGTGATCACGCCCAACCCCAAGACCTCAGGCGGCGCACGCTGGAACTATCTGGCCGCCTGGGCCTGGGCCCGCACGCAGCCGCGAGGCGACGAGGCGAGCGCGCGCGAGTTCGTGCGCCGGCTCTACCAGAACGTACCGGTGCTCGACACCGGCGCTCGCGGCTCGACCACCACGTTCGTGCAGCGCGGACTCGGGGATGTGCTGGTGGCCTGGGAGAACGAGGCGCTGCTCGCGGTGCGCGAGCTCGGCGCGGACCAGCTTGAGATCGTGGTGCCGTCGGTCAGCATTCTCGCCGAGCCGCCGGTGGCGGTGGTCGACAAGGTGGCCTTGCGGCGCGGCACGCGCGAGGTGGCGCAGGCCTACCTGGGTTACCTCTACAGCAAGGAGGGCCAGGAGATCATTGCGCGCCACTACTACCGGCCGCGCGATGCGGAGATCGCCGCGCGCTATGCGGGGCGCTTCCCGCAATTGAAGCTGCTCACCATCGCCGAGTTCGGCGGCTGGGCGCAGGCGCAGCGCACGCACTTCAGCGACGGCGGCGTGTTCGATCAGATCTTCGCCCACTAGGTGGCGGCGCCCTTAATCTTCAGTCGACCAGCAGCTTGTAGCCCGCCGCGGCGGTGCGCAGCAGCGCGGGCGCCGCCGGATCCGCTTCGATTTTCTGCCGCAGCCGGTGCACCAGCTGCTTCAGGAGCTGCCGGTCACCGCCGCTGCGATGTCCCCACACCTGCACCAGCAGCCGATCAGAGCTCACCGTGTGGCCGGAATTCGCCAGCAGCATCTGCAGCAGCCGCAGCTCGAGCTTCGTCAGCCGCACCGGCTCGCCCGCTCCGATCCTCACGGTGTGCTCCGCGAGGTCGAGGGTCACGCGCCCGGCAGCCAGCGGGGCGGTGTTTTCCATTCCCGCCCGGCGCAGCAGCGCCTTGATCCGCGCCAACAGCGTGCGCGGGCTGAACGGCTTGGTGAGATAGTCATCGGCGCCGAGCCCGAGCGCGCGCACCAGATCCTCCTCCTCGCCGCGCACGGTCAGCATCATCACCGGGATCCGCGAGCGCCTGCGGATCGCCTCGCAGACCTGGAAACCGCTCAAGCCCGGCATGTTGATGTCGAGCACCACCAGGTCCGGGGATTCCTCCTCGAAGCGGCCCACCGCGGAGGGTCCGTCGCCCGCCTTGACCACGAGATACCCCGATTGCGTCAGCGTGAAGGCAATGAGCTCGCGCAGATCCGCGTCATCGTCCGCCACCAGCACTTTCATGCGCCATCCTCCGCCGGCAGGATCAGGGTGAAGCGCGTGCGGCCGGCGGCGGTGCGTTCGAAGGCGACGCTGCCCGAATGCCGGTCGATGATCGACTTCACGAGCCACAGACCCAGTCCGAGCCCCGCCGCTTCCGGTTCCGCGCCGCCACCGCGCTGGAAGCGTGCGAACAGCGCCTCACCGTCGCTGGCCGCGGGTCCCGGGCCTTCATCCTCCACCCATGCGAGTACCTGTCCCGGGCGCGCCGCGGCGCCGATGCGCACGGTGCTGTCCTCGGGCGCGAACTTGTTGGCGTTGGCGAGCAGGTTGACAAACACCTGGGTGAGACGCGGCTTGTCGCCCGCCAGCAGCGGCAAATCCTCGGGCAGGGTAACCGTGAGGGTCTGGCGCCGCTGCGCCAGGAGCGGGCGCACCAGGGCGCGCGCGTCTTCCACCACCTCGGCGAGCGCCACGCTCTGGTGGCGGATGCCGAGTTGTCCGGACTCGATGCGTACGCTCTCGAGCAGGTTGTCGATGAGCTGTGTCAGACGCAGCGTGCCACGCTCCAATGAGGTCACGAGCTCCTTCTGCTGCGCCGCCGGCATGTGCTCCAGACCCGCGAGCAGCAGCTCGATCGACGCCAGCTGTGCGGCGAGCGGCGTGCGGAACTCGTGCGAGATGTTGGCGAGCACCGAGTCGCGGGCCCGGCGAACCGCCTCGAGCTCGGTCTCGTCGCGGATCACCTGTACCTGCAGGCCGTCGACCTGCGCGGCGCTGGTGATCACCGCGGTGCGCGGCTCGCCCGGCGCCGCACCGAGGTGCTCGACGGCCGTGGCGCTGCCCGCGCTGCGCGCCTGCACGATCGGGCAGCGGAAATCGCAGGGCCGCCGGCCGTCTTCGTTGCGCGGCTGCAGCAGGTCGCCGCAGAAACGGCCGACCGCTTGGCTTGGCGTCACACCCAGCAGCCGTGCGGCTTGCGGATTGAGGTAACGGATGAGGCGGTTCTTGTCGACCGCGTACACCCCTTCGACGATGCCGCTGAGCACCGCCTGTGCCTCGGCCTCGCGCCGCCGCAGTGTGCTGGTGAGGTCGATGAGGTTACGGCGCATGGTCTCCATGGTGCGCGCCAGGGCACCGACCTCCGCGGCTCCGCCCGCCGGAATCGAGGCCGAGAAATCCCCCGCGCCGAGGCGGGTGGCGGCGGCGGTGAGTGCGCGCACCGGGCCTGCAACCAGCTCGCCCAGGATCAGGCCGGCGAACACCGCGAGCGCGCCGAGGATCAGCGCGGTCACCAGCAGCTTTCTCACCAGGTGACGGGTGGGCGCGTCGACCGCGCTCGTCGGCAGCAGCGCTTCGATGAGCGCGATCGCCTCGCCGCTGGAGGCGAACACCGGCACCGCGCACGCATACACATCCTGCGAGTCGATGCGCTGCACCGCGGAGTGCCCGTCGGCGAGCGCCGCGGAGTACAGCGGCGTGAACGCGCTCAGCGGGCCGCTGGTGTACGCGCGGTAGTCGATGAGCCTGATCTCCGCTCCCACCTGCCCGCTCAGGGCGCGCGCCAACTTCGGGTCCAGGCGGCGCACCACGTACACGCTCAGGCCCGCCGCGCCGAGCGCGGCACGGGCGCCGAGCAGCGGCACGTGCTCGGTCGCCGGCAGCGCCATGAAGGTTGCGGTCTGTTCGGCGCTCGCGGTGAGAATCTTCTGCCAGTCGAGCGCCGGGCCTGAGACGGCGACCACGCTCTTGCCCGAGAGCACCGCGCAGGCGTCCACGCCACCCCCCTGGCACGAGCGACGCAGGAACGGCGGCAGCGCATCGCTCTGGCCTTCGGCCGTCAGGCGCTGCAGCGTCGGACTGTCGGCGAGCGCGCGCGCCGTGGCGAGCGCGTCCTCGCCCATGCGCCGCAGGTCCTCGCGCGCGGTGGTCGCGGCGAGCTGCACGCGCGCCTTGCCCTGTCCATCCGCGAGGTCGCGCAGCATGCCGCTGGCGTACCAGGAAATTCCCCCGCCCACCAGCAGCACCAGCCCTAAGTGGATCACCACCAGCCACCAGCCGAGGCTGGTCCGCGCCGGGTCCGGCCACAGCGTGCTCCACAGGTGTGCGAGGCGCGCGCGCATGGCCGTCAGCGCCGCCGGTAACCGGTGCGCTCGACCAGGGTCTTGACCACGAGCGTCACGGCTGCGAGCAGGGTGAGGAGCGAGGCGACGGCGAACGCGCCTACGAAGTTATATTCGTTGTAGAGGATCTCGATGTGCAGCGGCATGGTGTTGGTCAGTCCGCGAATGTGTCCGGACACCACCGACACCGCGCCGAACTCGCCCATGGCGCGCGCGTTGCACAGCACCACTCCGTACACCAGGCCCCAGCGGATCTTCGGCAGCGTAACGCGAAAGAAGGTCATCCAGCCGCCGGCCCCGAGCGTGATGGCGGCTTCTTCCTCGTTGTTCCCGAGCTGCTGCATGAGCGGGATCAGCTCGCGCGCCACGTAGGGAAACGTCACGAACATGGTAGCCAGCATGATGCCCGGCAGCGCGAAGATGATGCTGAGGTCGTGCTCGCGCAGCCACACGCCGAACCAGCCGTGCAGGCCGAACAGCAACACGAAGACCAGGCCCGCGATCACCGGCGAGATCGCCAGCGGCAGATCGATGAGCGTGATGAGAATGCTCTTGCCGCGGAACTCGAACTTGGCGATCGCCCAGGCGGCGGCGAGTCCGAACATCGTGTTGATCGGCACCACCACCAGCGCCGTGGTGAGGGTCAGGCGGATGGCAGCCGCGGTGTCCGGGTCGGCGAAGCTGCGCAGATAGGCCTGCAATCCCTTCGCGAGCGCCATGGCGAACACGGTCGCGAGCGGCGCGAGCAGTACCGCCGCCAGGAACGTCAGCGACACCGCGATGAACAGCCAGCGCACCATGGCGTGCAGCCAGGTGTGCTGCCCGGGTCGCCTGGCGTCGCCGGCGAGCGCGACGGGCTGTGCCGCGGCCATCAGTGAGCCGCCCTGACGTGCCGGCGGCGGCCCCACGCCTGCAGCAGGTTGATGGCGAGCAGCACGACGAACGAGATGCCGAGCATCACCAGCCCCAGGGCCGCGGCGCCCTGGTAGTCGAACTCCTCGAGATGGATGACGATGAGGAGCGGGGTGATCTCGGTCTTCATCGGCAGGTTGCCGGCGATGAAAATGACCGAACCGTACTCCCCGAGCGCGCGCGCGAACGCCAGCGTGAAGCCGGTAAGCAGCGCCGGCAGCACCGTCGGCAGGATGATGTGACGGAACACGTAGAAGCGGTGCGCACCGAGGGTCTCCGCCGCCTCCTCGAGATCGCGCTGCACCTCCAGCAGCGCCGGCTGCACCGCGCGCACCGCGAACGGCATGGTGATCAGCGTCAGCGCGAGCGTCACGCCCAGCCAGGTGTAAGCGACTTTCACGCCCCAGGGCTCCAGGTAGCGGCCGATCCAGCCGTTGTGCGCAAACACCGTGGTGAGCGCGATGCCCGAGACCGCGGTGGGCAGCGCGAAGGGCATATCGATGAGCGCGTCGATGAGCCCTCTGCCCGGAAACTCGTAACGCACCAGGGTCCAGGCGATGATGAAGCCGAACACCAGATTGATCGCTGCGGCCAGGAAGGAGGCGCCGAAGGACAGGCGGTAGGAGCCGAGCGCCCGCGGACTGAGCACCACGTGCACGAAGTCGCTCCAGTGCATGGAGGCCGCGGCCAGCACCAGCGCGGCCAGCGGCAGCAGCACGATGGCGCTGAGGAAAAACGTGGTGAAGCCGAAGGTCAGCCCAAAACCGGGCAGGACGCTGGGCAGGCGGAAGCTCATGGGGAACCGCGGTACACGATCAGCACCGGCCACTGCCCGCCGTCGAGCAGTCCGCGCAACGCTTGCGCGAAGCGCGTGAGCTCCGTGACGCCCACGATCAGCATCTGTGCGGGCGCTTCCGCCAGCCGCCGCGCCAGCTGCTGCGCGACGTCGCCGAAGCGCAGCTCGGTGCGCATCTCCAGGCCGTGCGCCAGCTGCGCTTCGGAGCGCGCATCGAGCAGTTCGCGCATGCCGTGCTGGGCGCCGGCGGACTGCTCGGGAAAGATACCCACGTAAACGGCTTCCGCGGACAGATGGCGCAGCACGCTCGCCGACACCGCCAGCGTGGCGCTGCGCGCCGCTTCATCCATCCAGTGAATCAGCACGCGCTGCGGTACCGGCGCATGTTCCGGCAGCACCAGCAGGTCCTTCGCGCCGCGCCGCAACAGCCACTCGGCGCGCTGCGCGCAGTCGGTCTGCGAAGCGATCGCAGTGGTGCCCACGAAGGGGCTGTCCACCGCGCAGGCCGCGTCCGCCACGCCCAGCTGTGGCTCAGTGCGCATCGCGATGCGCGTCTTCATGCGCACGGCCAGCTCCGCGAGCAACGGCTGGCGGCTGAGGGTGTCGGTGAGCGCGGCGCTCGCGGCACAAGCGGTGAAGCTGGATAGCGGTGTGGGCAGAACGTGCACGCGGCGCACGCCGATGGCGACGCTCTGACCGGGGTGCACCTCGAAACCGCGCTGTTCGTGCTGCGTGCGCGTCACCAGCAGGGAGGCGCTGCCTTCGCCGTCCGCCTGCGCGAGCAGCGGGGCCTGCGCGCCATCCTCGAGGCGCAGGCGCAGGCTCTCGAGCGCGCCGGTGAACGCCACCTCGTGCACCACCCCGCGCGCGAAGTAACCGGAGCTGAGGCCATCGCGCGACGCCGCAACCTCCACTTCCTCCGGGCGTACCACCGCGACTACTTCGTGCTCGTGGACGCCGGGCGAACTCTCGGCCGCAGCCACCGTGTTGGCGCCCATCTGGATGCCATCGGGCGTGCGGCGCGCCAGTATCAGGTTGGCCGCGCCGAGGAAGGTGGCCACGAAACGCGTCGCGGGGCGCGAGTACAGATCGTGCGGTGCACCCAGCTCGAGCAGCCGCCCGAGATTCATGATCCCGATGCGGTCCGCCATCGCGAAGGCTTCCTCCTGGTCGTGGGTCACGAGCACGGTGGTGATGCCGAGCTCGCGCTGCACCTGGCGGATGGTGCGGCGCAGTTCCTCGCGGATCTTCGCGTCCAGGGCCCCGAAGGGCTCATCGAGCAGCAGCACTTCGGGCTTGTGCGCCAGCGCGCGCGCCACCGCCACACGCTGCTGCTGGCCGCCGGAGAGTTGCGCCGGCAGCCGCTGATCCAACCCCTCGAGCGCAACCAGGCGCAGCAGCTCCTGGCGGCGCTGCCGGCGCGCTTTGGCGCGCATGTGCCGCACGCGCAGCGCGAACTCGATGTTCTCCGCCACCGTCATATGGCCGAACAGCGCGTAGTTCTGGAACACCAGCCCCACGCCGCGCTTGCGGGCGGCGACGTGCGTGACGTCGCGGCCGTGCAGCGCGATGCGGCCATGGTCGACGCCGGACAGCCCGGCGATGGCGCGCAGCAGGGTGCTCTTGCCGCTGCCGCTGGGCCCGAGCAGCACGAAAAACTCCCCGTCACCGATGTCGAGCGAGACGTCGTTGACCACCGGCGCGCCGGCGTACCGCTTGGTGACCTGATCCAGAGTTATGGACATTGCGGCGATGCTACCGGGGCCGTGGCCGGGTCGTCAGTTTCCACCCGGTAACGGGCAGGTGACAAACAGGTTATACGCGCGCCGTGCTAGCGCAGCATCAGCACCCGCATCACCACGGGGTGCCCACGAGCTCGTGCTTGTAGCGCTGCAGCTCCTCGTGCACGCGTCGCCACTGCGGTCCGGGCCTGCCCGTGCCGACGGGATGGCCGTCGAGGGAGGTCACCGGCTGCACCTCGCGGGTGGCGGACGAGATCCACACTTCGTCCGCGGCGCGCAGCTGCGTCTCGCTGATCGGCACCACCCGGCAGTGTATGGCGGTGCGGGCCGCCATCTCTTCCACCACGCCGCGGGTGGTGCCGGGCAGGATGCGGCGCGAGTGCGGCGGCATGAGCAGCTCCCCGCCGAGCACCACGTGCACGGCAGAAGCGGAGGCTTCGGTCAGCTCCCCATCGCGCAGCAGGATGGTCTCCGCGGCCGCCGCGTCCACGGACAACTGGCGCAGCAGCACGTTCGCCAGCAGCGCGGTGGACTTGATGTCGCAGCGCGCCCAGCGGCTGTCGGCCGCCGTCACGCACGCGACCCCGCGTTCGAGGACGTCGGCGCCGGTCACCGGCAGGGGGGCGCAGAACGCGAATACGGTGCGTGGGATGTGTGGGAGCGGTGCGTGCGTGCGGCCCGGCTGCGCGCCGCGCGTCACCTGCCAGTACACGTAACAGTCGCCGCCGCCGTTGCGCTCGATGAGGGTGCCGAGGATCGCGCGCCATTCCTCGCGCGTGTGCGGATCCGCCATGCTGATGCCGGCGAGGCTGCGCGTGAGCCGCTCGCCGTGGGCGGCGAAGCGGAACGCGCGCCCGCCGTACACCGGCATGACCTCGTAGACGGCATCCGCATACAGGAACCCGCGATCGAGCGGGGAGATACGCGCTTCCGTGAGCGGCAGGTATGCGCCGTTCAGGTAGCACAGGGGCAGGGGTTCGGCCATGCTTTGCTCAATGGAACCACAGTGCCACGCTGTCCACGGTGCGCGTCCACAGCCCGCCCTCGGGCACCGCCGCAAGCGGCATGAGCGGCGCGCGCGCGATCACCTCGCCCGTGGCATCCGCCACGCTCAGCTCGCCCACGGGCTTGCCGGCCGCGAGCGGCGCGATCAGCGGCTCGCCGCTCAAGCGCGCGCTGGTGCGCACGGCAGCGCCCTGGCCGCGGCCCACGGTCGCGTAGACATCGTACGGCACGCCGATCGAGGCAAACTCGCCCGCCGACTTGTATACGCGCGGTTTCAGCACCGTCTCGCGCGCCGCCTTGACGCGGAGGGTCTCGAAAAAAGTGTAGCCGTAGTTCAGCAGTGCGGCACTGGCGTCCTCGCGCGCCTTGACGCTGGGGGCACCCATGACCACCGACACCAGCCGCATGCCGTTGCGGTTGGCGGAAGTCGCGAGGCAGTAGCCGGCGCTGTCGGTGTGCCCGGTCTTCAGACCGTCGACCGAGGGGTCCTTGCCCAGCAGGCCGTTGCGGTTGTCCTGGCGGATGTTGTTCCACATGAATTCCCGCAGGCTGAACAGCGGATAGAACGTCGGAAACTCGCGGATCAGGGCGTTGGCGAGGGTCGCCGTGTCGCGTGCCGTGATGTAGTGATTGGGCGCGGGCATGCCGTCGCTGTTCTCGAAGTGGCTCGATTTCATGCCGAGGCGGCGCGCGTACTCGTTCATCATCTGCGCGAACGCCGCTTCCGTGCCGCCGACCTTCTCCGCGAGCGCGATGCTGGCGTCGTTCCCGGACTGTACGATCATGCCCTTGATGAGAATGTCCACCGGGATCTGCGTACCGACCTGCACGAAACTGCGCGAACCCCCGGTACGCCAGGCGTGCTCGCTGATGGTGACCATGTCGGTGAGCTTCAGCCTGCCTTCCGCGAGCGCCTGGAAGACCACATACGCGGTCATGAGCTTGGTGAGGCTGGCGGGTTCGGCGCGCTCATCGGCGTGATCCTGCGCCAGCACCCGGCCGCTGAAGTGATCGACCAGCAGGTAAGAGCGCGCATTGACCTCGGGGGCCCTGGGTATCGGGGCCGCGGCTTGCGCGGCCGCGACCCAGGCGAGCGCGACGGTGAACAATGAGCGGACCACGGCTGCGGATCTTAACCCAAGCTCGCTTCAGTCGACGGCCAGCCGGGCGTCGCGGATTCCGAGCGCCGCGAGCCGGGCGGCGAGCTGATCGAATTCCGCGACGCTGCCCACGGGCCCCAGGCGCACGCGGTACAGGCGTGATTTGCCTTCCAGGGGCGACACGATGAAGGCGCTGGCGAGTCCGGCGGCGTGCAGCCGCTCGAGCTGGTGCTGCGCGTTGTGCGCGTCGGCGTATGCGCCCGCCTGCACATACAGCGAGGGTGGCGGTGACTGCGCGCTGCGCGTCAGTTCATCGGGCGCGCCCGGGGTCAGCGCCCGCACCTCCACGAGCGTGGTTCCCTCGCGGATCATGTCGAGCCTGGTGGCCGCCGTGTAAGACAGATCGATGAGGCGGTTGGCGACGAACGGGCCCCGGTCGTTGATGCGCACTACGACGCTCCTGCCGTTGCGAAGGTTGGTGACGCGCGCATAGGTCGGCAGCGGCAGGGTCTTGTGAGCCGCGCTCATGCCGTACATGTCGTAAAGCTCACCGCTCGAGGTGTTGCCGCCGTGGAAGGTCGGGCCGTACCAGGACGCCACACCGCGTTCCAGGTAGCCGTCGGCGGCGCCCAGCACGAAGTAACGCCGGCCCAACACGTCGTAGAACGGCGGATTGCCGTGGGCGCTGCGCGGTTCGGCGCGCGGTACCGCATCGGGAATCGATTCGACGCCGGCCGGCGGCGGCGGCACGGGTGCCGGCAGGGGCGCGCGTTCCGCCGGCGCACGGCGCGTGAGCGTCGAGCACGCTGCCAGCAGCACGCACAGCGCGGTCGCGCCCAGCGCTGCGAGCGGCGCTGCTGCGGGGCGCGCGGCCCTCACGGCGCGGCGTCGTGCACGCGCTGCGCGACGGCCTGTGCCAGCTCGTACACCGCCATGGCGTAGCGGGCGCTGGCGTTGTAGCGGGTGATCACGTAGAAATTATGGAAGCCGACCCGGTAGGCCGGGCCATCGCGCTGCTCGGCGGAGATCAGCACCACGGGTGTATCGGCCGGCACGCTCATCTCGACCTTCACGCCGTGTGCGCCGAGGCTCTCGACGGTCTGGT
>Ga0137409_10000064_pt1 | contig 89497 bp, 67 predicted proteins | sample CZODoug1_16funga_FD_122059 | JGI IMG/M metagenome (GOLD analysis project Ga0137409, IMG submission 122059) | Vadose zone soil fungal communities from Angelo Coast Range Reserve, California, USA - CZODoug1_16fungal (Hybrid Assembly) | ecosystem: Environmental > Terrestrial > Soil > Vadose zone... | reverse complement strand
GGGATGTCTTCACGGCGCTCGCGGAGCGGGGGCAGGTGAATCTCGACGGTGTTGAGGCGGAAGAGTAAATCCTCGCGGAATTGGCCGTTGGCGCAGGCTGCGCGGAGATCGGCATTGGTGGCGGAGATTACGCGGACATCGACGTGCCGGGAACGGGAGGAACCCACACGCTCCAGTTCGCCACTCTCCAGCACGCGCAGCAGTTTGGCTTGCTGGCGGAAGGGGACGTTGCCGATTTCGTCGAGGAAGATGGTGCTGTGGTCGGCAAGCTCAAACCTGCCGATGCGGTCGACGCGGGCGTCGGTGAAGGCACCTTTCACGTGGCCAAAGAGTTCGCTTTCAAAAACGCCTTCGGAGAGACCGCCCGTATTGACTGCGACCATGGGGCGCTGGGCGCGGCTTGAGAGGGCATGAAGGGTTTGGGCGACGACCTCTTTGCCGGTGCCGTGCTCACCGCTGATGAGGACGTTGGCGTCGGAGGGGCCGACGCGGGTGACCATTTCCAGGACGGATTGCATGGAAGGGGCGTTGGCGATAAATTCGGGAGAGCCTTGGGCGCGGAACAAGCGCATTTCCGCCTCCAGCCGTTCGGCCTGCTGGAGGGCGCGGCGAAGCTCGATCTGCGTGCGCAGAATGGCGAGGAGGCGTTCGTTGTCCCATGGCTTTTGAATGAAGTCGCGAGCGCCGCGGCGCATGGCTTCGACGGCGAGTTCGACATTGCCCCACGCCGTCATGACGACCACGGGAATTCCGCTATCGAGCGCGTTGATTTCTGAGAGGAGATCGAGGCCTTCACTACCGGAGGTGGTGTCACGGGTGTAATTGAGGTCGATCAGGAGAGCGTCGTAAGTTTCGGTGAGGACGGCCTGCCGCGCCAATGCTGGGGAGCGGACGGTGTCAACTAAGTAGCCTTGCGGACGGAGCAGGAGTTCGATGGCTTCGAGGATGTGCTGCTGGTCGTCGGCTGCGAGGACGCGCGGGGAACGGTCGTTCGGAGAACGAGCTCCCGGCTTGGCGGCGGGCTTCGCGACTCCGAGGTTTCCTGGTTTTGCGGATGTGGGCATCTAAATTAACAGTTTGCTGAAAAAGCCAAGTTCGTGACCTCATGGGCTTTCAGGCGCTACTCGCTCCAAAGCCACAGCAGGTCCCTCCACTTCGCCGTTGCTCGCTTCGCGAGCAACGTCTTCGGTCGGGATGACAATCCTTCTTAACTTATTGCAAATCAGCCTCAACCTTCACTTCGGGGGCGATCAAGGTTTGGGGCTATTAACTGAAGCATCATTACTTGATCCTTCAATAGCGGCCGCGATCTTGATTCCATTATGTTCCAACGTCGTCCCGGTTGCGCGGTCGAGTTCGATTTTTGCCTTTTGGTAGGTGGTGGTGGCGGTGACGAGGTCCAGTTCGGCCAGCGCGAGGTCGTGCTGTGCGGTTACAGTCTGGAGGCTCGATCCGGCGCCCAACTTCTGCTCTTCCTGAGTGATTTCGAAGGTACGCTGCGACAAGTCACGGGCTTTGCGGGCTGCGTCCATGCGAGCGGAGGACTGCTCCAGGGCGTATTGCGCGTTACGGACCTCGATCCGGATTTGTTTCTTGAGCTGCTGTGTGCGCAGCTCGGACTGGCGGTATTCGAGTTCGGAGCGGAATTGATCCGCTTTTGCGACTCGATTCCGGATGGGAATATTGAGATTCAGGCCGACGTAATAGTCGGGCGAAGAGTTGTTGAACGAGTTGGTAATCGCTCCGCCCAAATCGGTGGGGAGGGTGGAGGAATTGCTGCCCTGAAAGCCCGGGTTCAGCTCGCCCGCCAAACCGGTGCCGCCATAAAAGCCAACAGCCGACAACGTTGGCAACAGCGCATTGCGCGCGGCTTTGCGGCTGATCTGGCGGTTTTGCAAGTCAACGTCGGACTCGAGCAGCTCGGGGCGGCTCTGCAAGGCCTGGGTGATCAGTTCCTGAATCGGGGAGCTCTCGTTGATTTGCACGGCCTGTAGTTCGTCGGTGGGAACGACTGGCATCTCCTCCAGTACGGCGTCATCCAGGCTTCTGGTTAGGGCATTCTTGATCAGCGATTCCTGGAGTTGCAAATTAGTGCGCGCAACGGTGAGGTCCTGGTCGCGCTTAGAGACTTCGGCATCGGCGCGCAATACTTCCATCTTAGGAATGCTTTCGAGCTCCAATTGCTTCCGGGCAAGCTCCAGACTGTGTTGAGCGAAGGCCACCGATTGCTCGTTCACTTTCGACTGCTGATAGGCGTTGACCAGGTCCCAATAGATGTCCTCGACTTGCGTGACGGTAGCAATGACCTGATCGCGAAAAGCAATGTCGGAAATCTTCTTGTTGTTCTTGGCGATGCGAAGGTAGCGCAGGTTTGGCCCAAATCCGAAACCGGCAAGTAACTCCTGCCGAAACGTAAACCGGAAGAAAGAATTCAAGGCTGGCGAGAGGCTGGTAGCTGGGCTATTGGTCGTCTGCCTGTTGTTGTCTAATTCGAATGAGACGCTTGTCCCGGTGGGGAACGACTGGGAGTAGTTGGCGTTGAGCTGCCCTGTATTCACGTGCAACGTAGGCACAAGATTGACCTGCACGTTGGAAAGGGATTGTGTCAGATGCTCATCACCGCCATTGAGATTGATGGACGGATCAAACGATGGGACCTCGGTACCGGCTCCGAGCGTCGACTGTACGAGTCCTGAAGCTCCGGCGCCAGCTCCTCCGGCTCCTCCAGTTGTCCCGCCCGCTCCCGCGCCTGGAGCTCCGGAGCCAAGGCCGCCGACGCCGCCCCCGGGAGTTCCCTGCACGACACCCGTGTTTACACCACGGAAAATGCCTCCGGCGCGCGTACGCAAGATGTCGGTGTCCGCGATGGGAAGGTTGTAACGGGCGATGGCGAGATCGAGATTATTCTCCAGAGCAAGAGCGACTGCGTCTTTTAAGGATAGATACAGCTTGCCATCCCGAATGAGTTGAGTGAGGCGCTGCGAATTCGACAGTTCCGGCGAGGGGACGCCTTCCGGGGTATAGGCACGAAGCGGGTTGTGCGATTTCGACATTTCGAGACGCATGGGTGCGACCGATTGGGCCGGGAGCAAGGTGGTGGTCGATATTAAGAGGCAGGCAACGAATTGAGTGCTCCGCCGGGCCTTGTGTGTGTTTCCGCTCACTGTGCCACCTTTCCGGGTTGCTGTGTCAATGCGGGATTTCCCGTATCGCTTACCAGCCAAGCATCCCGCAATTGAATTGTGCGAGAGCCATAAGCAGCATTCGCTTCCGAGTGAGTGACCTGAATGATGGTGGTGCCCTCGCGATTGAGCTCGCAGAAGAGTTCCATGATTTCCTTGGCCTGCGACGAGTGGAGATTTCCTGTGGGTTCGTCGGCCAGTAGTAAGGATGGCTTGTGGATGACGGCTCGGGCGATTCCAACCAACTGTTGCTGTCCGCCGGAGAGCTGACTGGGGAAGAGATCTTTCTTGGCGACGATTTGAAAGCGGTCGAGGGTGTCGGCTACGAGGCTCTGGCGCTGGCCGTGCGGGACATCTTTATAGGAGAGAGGAAGATCGATGTTCTCTTGAACGGTAAGGTCGTCGAGCAGGTGGTAGCTCTGAAAGACCATTCCGATGTTGCGTTTGGCCAATTCGCTGCGTTGCTTGCGCTTCATGGCGTGGACGGCTTCCTCGCGGAACCAGTACTCGCCTTCCCAAACGTCGTCGAGCAGGGCCAGGACATTTAAGAGGGAGGATTTGCCGGCGCCCGATGGGCCCATGATGGTGATGAATTCGCCTTCGCGGATTGCGAGGTTAATGCGACGCAGGACCCAGGTCTGGCCAGCGGGGGTTTTGTAACTGCGTTCGAGGTTGTTGAGTTGAATCATGTTCATAAGGAAGTGACCTCAGTCTGATAGTTGATCGTGAATGTGCTCCGACGCTCATCCGTAACGCAGAGCGACAACGGGATCGACGGTGGCTGCGCGCCAAGCGGGTACGATGCAGGCGATTGCCGCTACGAGGAGGAGAACGGATGCGGCAAATAGTAAGGTGAGCGGATCGCGCGGACTGCCGCCCGCCCACGTGCGAACAACCTGATTCAAGATCAGACTGAGTCCGAGGCCGACGATGACACCAGCGGCGAGCATTGCGGCCGTAGAGGCGATTACCAAGCGCAAAATGTTGGCCCTCGGGGCGCCGAGCGCCATGCGAATCCCAACTTCCTGCGTGCGCTGAGTAACGGAGAAAGAAACGACGCTGTAGAGTCCGGTAGCCGATAGGGCGAGGGCTAGAATCGCGAAAAGCGAAAACAAGGTAGCAATGAAACGCCCTTGGCCCCATCCCCGCGTTTCCAGCCACCATGCCAGCGTGTGATCCTGGTTGACGACGAATTCGGGATTGAGTTCGAGGAGGCGCTGTTTCACCGCCTGAATTGCAGCTTCTGAACTCCCCCTGGCGCGGGCCAGCAGCGAGACATCCGGGGTCAGCACGAAGCTGTAGGGAAGAAAAACGGCAGGTTTGGCTGGATGATCGACTCCGTCGTTGCGGGCGTCGCCAACCACTCCGATGATTTCAAGCCAATCATCTGGAGCCTGCGCAAGAATAAGGTCCGGGAAGTCGGCTTTGAGCATGGGGCTACGCACGCTTTGGCCGATGGTATTGCTTTCTGGAAAGTACTGTTTGGCGAACGCCTGGTTGACGAGAGCCAAGTGGGCGCCGCGATGGAGTTCCGCATCGTCGAAGATGCGGCCGGTCAGCAGTGGGACGTGGAGGGTGGAAAATTCCTGAGGGCTTACGAGATCCAACTGCGCCTCGGCGCCGGTCAGAGTGGGCTTGCTGCGCAGCTCGATTTTGGCGTTGAAACCTCCGAACGGGGGAAGGAAGGTGGTGGAAATTGCCGCGTCCGAGACGCCCGGCGTTTCGCCGATGGTCTGGCGGATCGACTCGCTCATGTTGAGGCGCGCTTGCCAGGTGATGTTCGCTCCCTTGGGAAGGGCGGCATTCAGAGAAAAAACGTGATCGGGATCGAAGCCGAGAGGTGTGTGAGTGAGCGCGAGGAAGGCCTTGGTCGCGGCGCCTGCGGCGGCCATGAGCAGCAGCGTGAGGGCGACCTGTCCGGAAATCAGAAGGCGGTGCGTGTTGCGGCTGCGAGTGTTACCGGAGAGCTTGGTGCTGTTGGCTTGGATTAGCTCGCTGATGGGGGGACGAGAAAGTTGCCATGCGGGAGAGATGCCGAACAGGATTCCGGTGACAATGGCGACCGTTGCGCTGAACACGAGGACGGTGCCGTTGACTCGGATCGCGGCCTCATGGGGAAAGGAGTAGAGCGGGAGCATGGAAGAGATTGCTCCAACCGCGCGATAGGCTAGGAGTACGCCTAAGGTTGCGCCCGCGACAGAGAGGACCACCGATTCGGTGAGGAGTTGGCGAACGAGACGCTTTCGGCTGGCGCCGATGGATGCGCGAACCGCCAGTTCATGCTGCCGCGCGGTTCCGCGGGCTAATAATAAGATGGAGACGTTGGCGCAGCCGATGAGGAGAAGGGCCAGCACAGCCGCGAAGAGCAGGTTGAGCGTTCCGGAGAACCGGCCCAGAATTTCTTCGTTGAGCGTAACGACCGCAACGCGTTTGCCGAAGCGGAAGTCTTGCGGGTTGTCCTTTGTGAAGCGATCGACGAGGAGTTGCAGTTCGGCACCGGCGGCTGCGTGCTTTACTCCTGGCTTCAGTTTGATGAAGGCCAGCCAGTAATCGCGGGGATCGGCGCTGGGGATTCCAGGGATGTAGACGTCGGAATCACCCCAAGTAAAGCGGGGAGCGGCGACTCCGATGACGGTATACAGCTTGTGACCGAGTTCGATAGTCTGCCCGACCACATTGCGATTCCCTGGGAACTGGCGCTGCCAGAACAAGTAGCTGAGCACGGCGACGGGGTTTCCCTTGCCGCCGGGCGCGTCGGCTGATGTGAAGCCGCGTCCGAGTAGTGGCCGAACACCCATATAGGTGAACAGATTCGGTGTGTATTGTCCGACGAGTACCGAGATCGGGAACTGTGCGCCGGTCAGCGTCTGTGTCTGCTGAGTTTGAAGAAAGACATCGTCCAGGGAAGAAGCCTCGCGAAGCTCCTGGTATTCGGAGGCATTGACGGAGAGGAGATTCCGCTCGGTGTTCTTATCCTGGAGCTGAACATGGACCATGCGATCGGCGTCGCGGTAGGGATAGGGATCGAGCAGAATGCTGTAGACGACGCTGAAGATGGCCGTGGTGGCGCCTATTCCGAGCGTGATCGAGAGCATGGCCGTGAGTGCGAAGCCGGGGGACTTTCGCAGTTGGCGAATGGCGTAGCGGAGATCCTGAAGTAGTCCGTTCATTGTCTCTCCTCCTATTCGTACCGAAGCGCAATGAGTGGATCCACGCGCATCGCTCGGCGGGCGGGCACATAGCAAGCGAACATGGTGACTGCTGCCATTGCGATCGCGACGCCGACGTAGGTAACGGGATCCATGGGGCCGACTCCATAGAGTTCACTGGACAGCCAGTGAGTGATCGCGAAGGATCCCACGAGGCCAAGGCTGATGCCCGTGAGAGAGAATTTCGCACCTTCCTTCAGAACCAGCCACAGAACATGCTGACGCTGCGCCCCCAACGCGATGCGGATGCCGATCTCCCGTGTGCGTTTTGATACTAAGAACGAGAGAACGCCATAGATTCCGATCAGGCCCAGCGTTAGAGCCAAGCCAGCGAAGGCGGTAATCAGGGATGCCGTGGAGGCAGGTGAAGACACGGCCTCGGAAACGACCGTCCGCATGGTTTTAAGTTCGTTTACCGGAACTTCAGGGTTGATGGCCGTAACGATCCCGCTCAACGTGGCGCCCATTTGAGCGTCATCCGAGGCTGTCTGGACGGCGATCGTCATTTCGGCGGGTACTCGGCCATCTTCCAGAGTCGCCTTGGGGCTGTAAGGGACATAGATCATGCCGCCGTTGAAGAAGTCGGGAACATTCTTTTGCAGATCGTAAGCTCGAACGTCCGCGATCACTCCGACGACGGTGCGCCAATCGTTTTCGCCGACGAAACGAATGTGCTTACCGACGGCAATCTGATTTGGCCAGATGCGCTGTGCGGTGGTTGCGGACACAGCCGCCACGAGAGAGTCGCCGGATTCATCGGCGCGGGTAAAGCCTGTGCCCGAGAGGACAGGAATGCCCATCGCATGAAAATAGCCGGGACTGACGGTGTTGAGCCAGACGAGTGGGGCTTGAGCTTGGGCAGTGGTGAAATCCTCAATCTGCAACGAACGCTTAGCGACTCGACCTCCGAGCGGCAGCGTATTCACCACCCCCGCGCTTTTCACTCCCGGAGCGGACTGAACCTGGTCCAGCACGCTGCGATAGAACGTGAGACAGCGTGCGGGGTGGCTGCAGAAGGATTCGTTCGGAGTGATGTGGGCGGTGAAGACATGCTCCGCTTGGAAACCTGGGTCTACGTGGGACAGAGCCCAGAAACTCCGGATCAGAAGTCCTGCGGCAACGACCAAGAGAACGGCAAACCCGATTTCACCAACCGCTAACGAACTGCGGAGGCGCTGGGATACCGAAATCGCGGCAGCGCGCCCGCCCGAGTTGAGGGTTTCCGAGAGGACAGCGCGCGATGATTGAAGCGCCGGGGCCAGGCCAAAGACAAATCCGGTGAAGAGCGTAAGGGCCGCGGTAAAGATCAACACCCGCCAATCCATGTGAACATCCATCAAACGAGGCATATCGACAGGGAGTGCCGTTTTCAGCAAGGAGAGTCCGAAGGTGGCGACGACGAGCCCGAGGAAGCCACCGACCGCTGCCAACACCACGCTTTCGGTGAGAAGCTGCCGGACCAGCCGCTGTGGGCCCGCACCGAGTGCGGAGCGAATACCGATTTCCTTCTGCCGGGATGCGGAGCGAGAGAGAGTTAGATTGGCGACGTTGGCACAAGCAATCAGGAGGACCAGCGCCACAGCACCCAGAAGCATGAAGAGCCGGTTGCGTGCACCGGAAACCATGGCGTTCTTTAACTGGACCACGCTGACATCGGCATTCCATGCGGCGGGCATCTGCCAGGGAAACAGCGCTCCGACATGGGTTTGAAACATACGGATCTCAGCATGCGCCTGCGGGATGGACGCGCCGGGGCGAAGGCGACCGATCACCGGCATGAAGTCCCCGGCCCAATAGGTGGGAACGTTTCCCGGATCGTTATGCAAGGGGATCCAAACTTGTGTCTTCGCGGACGGGAAATGAAAGTCGGCGGGCATGACACCCGCGACTTGTCGGCTCATGCCTTCGAGTTGAACGGAACGGCCAATGATGGCGGGATCTTTGCCGAAACGCTGCTCCCACAAGGCATGGCTCAGGATGACGTAGTTGTCCTGGCCAGCGCGGTCTTCACCCGGGTAGAATGTTCGGCCTAGTTCGGGGCGCGCGCCAAGGACGGAGAGAAGTTCGGCGGATACGAGTGTGCCCGTCAGGCGGACTGGTTCCCCGAGGCCGGTCAAATTGAATTCGTGGCCTTCGGCGTACGCTCCGGCGTCCATGGTATGGACCTGCTCACGCATGGCGGCAAACGCGCCTTTTGGATAGAAGCCAGTGACGCTGACTAACTGCTCGGGTTTGGAATAGGGCAGGGGCACGAGGAGAATGCCATCCACGAGGCTGAAGATGGCGGTGTTGGCGCCGATTCCGAGGGCGAGCGTGAGCACAGCGACCGCCGTGAATGCGGGGCTCTTAAGGAGCGTGCGCAGAGCGTAGCGAACATCTTGAGAAATGGTTTCCATAGTTTCCTCACTCGTAGCGCAGCGCGACCATCGGGTCGACTCTGGTGGCGCGTAACGCAGGCACATAACTGGCTGTGACCGCTGTGAAAGCCAGGACCGCGCATACGCTGACGTAAGTCAGTGGATCGCGGGGCGGAATCTGGTAGAGGAGTGACTCAATGAGCTTGGCGAAGGAAAAGGCTCCGGCGATGCCGATCGCGGTTCCTGCCAGGGTGAGCAGGGTGCCGCGGCCCAATATCATCGCCAGTACATTTTCGCGGGTAGCTCCCATGGCCATGCGCACGCCGATTTCATGGGTGCGCTGGGCGACTGTTTGCGCCATGACCCCGTAGAGCCCGACCGCGGTGAGCACAAGAGCGAGCGCGGCAAAGAGTCCCAGTAAGAGGGTTTGAAAACGCGCGCGCCCGAGGTTGAGGACGAGATAGTCGTCCATGGTACGGACCGCGTAGAGGGGTACGTCGGCATCCATTGTTGCGAGCACTTTGCGAATTTCTTCCACAACGGTGGAGGGTTCCGCGGCGGTGCGGACCACAAGAGTCGGAGGTCCCCACATGAGTTGTGGAAGGGGCACGTAATAAGCGGGGACCGGCTCCTTGTCGAGATTGCTGCTTTTTATGTCTCCAACCACACCAACAATCTCGCGGGTCATGTAGCGCTGGCGAGCAGGGCCCTCGCCTCCGCCCATTTTGATGCGGCGGCCAACGGGATTTTCACCAGGAAAAAACTGCTGCGCAAAAGACTGCGTGACGATGACGACTGGGGCGGAGTTGCGTTGATCGCGATCGTCGAACGTGCGGCCGCGAACCAGCGGGATTTTCATGGTTTCGAAGAGCCCGGGAGAGACCACATAGACGCCCGCGGTGGGCTCGCTCTCTTCGGGGACGGGGTGGTCGGGAAAATTAAAAGAAATTCCCCAGGACGAACCGCCGAGGGGAAGGGGCATCGCTCCCGAAGCGGCGGTCACGCCGGGGAGGACTCTCAATCGCTCCAGGAGGTCATGGATGAAACGGTCTTGCTGATCGGGGTTGTAGCGGGTTTCCGACAAGTCGAAGTTCGCGGTTAACAGATGTTCGGGACTGAACCCGAGGTCGACATGAGAGAGACGATGCAGGCTGCGCAAGAGCAGTCCTGCGCCCACCAGGAGCATCACTCCCAGGGCAATTTCACCGATGACGAGCGCGGAGCGGAAGCGGCTGGCGGCGAGCCCGCTGGTGGTGCGGGTGCCGTCGCGCATGGCCGCTGCGATGTTAGGCGATGAAACACGGAGAGCCGGTGCAACTCCGAAGAGAATTCCCGTAATGACTGCTAGAGCCGCGCTGAATAAGAGGACGCGGTAATCCATGGTGATTTGGCCGGCGCGAGGAAGGTTGGCTGGGTAGAAGCTCACTACCGCCTGAAGCATGGCCGAGGCGAATACGATGCCGAGTATCGCGCCGCCGACCGACAAGACCGCCGATTCGGTGACCAACTGCCGGACAATTCGGAAGCGTTTCGCACCGAGAGCGGCGCGCAGGCCGATTTCTCTGGCGCGGCCACTGCTGCGCACCAGCAGCAGGTTGGCAACATTGGCGCAGGCGATCAACAGGACGAGGGCCACGGCGGCGAGGAGAATGAACAGAGGGGTCTGCGTATCGCCCACCAAGAAGTCGAGCTCAGGCCTGGCAGCAAAGCCACTGAAAGCGTTGGAGCCGGGATATTCGTGCGCGAGGCTCAATGCGATGGATTTCAGATCCGCGTTGGCTCGTTGAATAGTTATGCCTTGTTTCAACCGAGCAATGGCCGAGAAGGTATGATTGCCGCGCTGCCGGATGACGGGTGTATCGTCGGGGGCATCGGATTCGGCGGGGCGCGAGAAGGTCAGCCATAGGTCACGGGCTTCGGAGGCGATGGGAAACTGGAAGCCAGTGGGCATGACGGCGATCACGGTGTAGGGGCGCCCGTTCAGATTGATGATGCGGCCGATGATGCCTGGATCGCCATTCAGACGGGTGCGCCAGAATGTGTAGCTAACGGCGGCGACGTAATGACCCGGCTGATCTTCATCCGGGCGGAAATCACGGCCCATGAACGGCTGCACGCCGAGCAAGCGGAAAAGACTGGTGTTGACATGGGCGAAATTGATGTGGAGCGGTTCGCCCGCACCGGTGTGAGCGCCCTCGCTCGAATCAAAGACCGCGGCGTCTTCGAAGGAATGGCTGCGAGTGCGTACGTCGGCGATGTTGGCGTAGGAATCGCTGCCGGTTGCGCTTCCGGGATCGCCGGTGCGAGTGTCGTATTCACTGAGGGCGAGCAAGCGCTGCGGATCGCGAAAGGGCAGAGGGCGAAGCAAAACGGCGTTGACTACGGTGAACATGGCGGTAGTCGCGCCGATGCCGAGGGCGATGGTCAAGACCGCGATGGCGGCAAAACCTGGGCTCTGGCGTAACTGGCGAAGAGCGTAGCGGATGTCCTGGAACAAACCGTTCATGCGAGACTCCTTACTCGTAACGTAGCGCCACCACCGGGTCCACTTTGGTGGCGCGACGGGCTGGGACGTAGCAAGCGGCGAGTATCAGCACCAGAACCAACCAGGGTACGACTGAAAAAGTTGCCAGGTCCCTTGGGCTCACACCGAAGACGATGCTCGCCATGACTTGTGCGAGTGCAAGCGCGCCGACCAACCCCACAAACACTCCAACAAGAGCCAGCTTGGCGCCTTGTTTCAGAATCAGCAACAAGACGTTGCGGCCCTGTGCGCCCAGGGCGAGGCGGATGCCGATTTCGCGCGTACGCTGCGAAACCGAGTACGCCATGACGCCGTAAATGCCGACTGCAGCGAGAACCAGAGCTAGGCCTGCGAATGCGCCGATCAGCCACATATCGAGGCGGCGCAGCGAGCCGGATTCCTCGACCATTTCCTCCATGCTCTTGATGTCGTAGAGGGGCACGGTTTTGTCGACGTCTTCAACTGCGTTCCGAATCGAGGTCAGCAGACCAGAGGAGGTCTGGCTTCGGACGGCGAAGCTCATGCTGCCTTCGAGTAGAGGCAAAAAAGCGGGTGGCATTTGATTGTAGGGATAGTAGGCGGTGGGCTCGATATCGACGTCGGCGGCCCAGTGATGGACATCGGCGGCGACTCCGACTACGAGGAACCAGTCACCTCCAGGCATGGCGGGCTTAATGCGTTTGCCTAATGCATTTTCGTTGGGCCAGTAGAGTTTGGCCAGGCTCTCGCTGACGACGGCGACGTGCAGAGAGGCTGCCGTGTCGTGCTCAGAGAATTCCCTACCGCTAAATAAGGATGTTTGGAGGCCATTGAAGTAGCCGGGGCCGATGGCGCGAAGGCGGGAGACGATGGGAATCTGCGACGGAGGGGGCGGAGTGCCTTCGATCTCGATGGCCATTGAGGGATCGGTTCCGCTCATGGGAAGGTTGCGCGCCAGGACGACTGATTGCACACTCGGCTGGGCGCGTAGTCGATCCGATACCTGCTGGTAGAAAAGTGGAATTCGATCGCCGGAAAACTGCGCGGGTGCGGCGACGCGGAACGTTAGCTCGCCTTCGGGATTGAAGCCTGGGCTCACAGTCTCGGCGTGCCACAGGCTTCGCAGAGACAGTCCCGCGCCGATGAAGAGCATGGAAGCGAGAGCAGTCTCGACCACGACCAGCACGGCGCGATGGTTGCCGAAACCTCCGCTGCTGCCGCGCGAACCTTCCTTTAGCGTTTCGGTTAGGGCGGCTTTTGAGCCTTCCCACGCCGGAGCGATGCCAAACAGGATTCCGACTACGCAACAGAGAATGGCGGTATAGGCGAGGACGGTGGGGTCGATCGCGATGGCATCGGACGACGGGATGCTGGAGGGATGAGCCAGGCGAAGGGCTCGAACCGCGATCCATGCCAGACCCAAGCCGAAAAGCCCGCCCATCAGCGCGAGGATGACGCTTTCGGTTAGCAATTGGCGGATCATGCGCAGGCGGCTTGCTCCGAGAGCCGTGCGGATGGAGATCTCGCGCTGCCGGGTGGTTCTGCGGGCCAGCAGCAAGTTGGCCACGTTGGAGCAGGCGATCAGCAGAACGAAGCCTACTGCACCCATCAGAAGGAGCAAAACCGGCTTGACTGTTCCATTCGCAAAATCGCCAACTGGCTGCAAGGTCGCTCCGAAACCGCCCTCGCCGGTGGGATCCTGAGCCTTCAGGCGGGTAGCGATTGCGTCCAACCCTGCTTGCACTTGTTCCTGGGTGCCACCCTGGGGAAGGCGGGTAAAGGCGAAGAGCCAATGAACATTGCGCGCAGACGCTTGCGCGCTGACCGACTCCAGTTGCAAGGGAACCCAGAACAACTCCTTGTCGGAGAGCACGTGGAAACCCGGGGGCATGACGCCGACTACCGTATAGGGTGCTCCATCCAGGCTTACTGACCGGCCTAATATGTCCGTTCGCGAAGCGAAACGTGTGGCCCAGAGAGCGTGGCTGAGGATGACGACTGCTCCGGTTCCCGGGTGGTCTTCCTCGGCGGAAAACATCCGGCCGAGAATGGGTTGCACTCCCAGGACCGGCATGAGATCGGCATTGGCTCTGCCGCCCGCGATTCGCTCTGGAAGTTCCGTTCCGCCGAGATTCTTCCCCACGGCAGAGAAGGCGCCGAGATGTTCTAGGAAGCCTCCCTGCTGGCGGATCTCAAGGAAGGCGGGCGTGGAGAAAGCGTTGGGCGTGCCGTTCGACATGGTTTTCCATAGGACCATCACGCGGCTGGAGTCCTGGAAGGGCAGGGAGTGGAACAGGACGGAGTTGATGACGCTGAACATCGCAGTGTTGGCGCCGATGCCGAGTGCGAGCGTGATGACGGCAACCGCCGTGAAGCCCGGGGACTGGCGCAGCATGCGGAAGCCGTATCGAAGGTCTTGGAGGATCGTGTCCATGTTCCTCACTCGTACCTCAGTGCGACCATGGGATCGACGTTGGCTGCACGACGCGTTGGGATATATGTTGCCAAAGACGCCACCGTGGCCAGAAGAACTGAAACTCCGGTATAGGTGATTGGGTCACTGGGCGCAACGCCAACCAGGAAATCGCCAGCCATTCGCCCAACGGCGAAAGCTGCCAGCAAACCAACGGACATGCCGCCTACGACAATCACTACGCCCTGGCGTCCGATCATGCGGAGAATATCGCGCCGCTGAGCCCCTAACGCTATGCGGATGCCAATTTCCTGGGTGCGCTGGCTGGCGGCATAGGACATCACGCCATAGACACCTACGACTGCGAGAATCAGGCCGAGCACTCCTAGAGCACCAGCCAGACTCGCGCCGATTTCAAACAGAAGTAAACCATTGATTCCGCGAAGGGCCTCGGTCATGGTGCGGACTCCATAGAGTGGAACCGCGGGTGCTAGCGACTGCGCGACTGTCCGGACTTCGGGAAGGAGTACCTGTAGGCTGCGCTCCGAGCGGATTTGCAGTGTCTCAACCGGTGCGTAGCTTTGTGCAATCGGTAAGTAGAAAATTGGACCGAAGGGCCCATACAACTGGCCCATGCGGCTGTTCTGAACCACGCCGACGATCGTTGCAGGATGCTCTCGGTCCGAGCCCAAGGCAAACGATCTGCCGATTGGATCCTGGCCGGGCCAATAGCGTTCTGCCATGGCCTGGCTGATCACCGCAACACGGGCCGAATTCTCGTTGTCGGCATCAGTGAAGTCACGGCCGCGGTTGAACACTATGTTCATTGTTTTGAAATATTCGGAGGACACGGCGTTGTATTCAGCGTATGGGGCCGATTGGGCACGCGAAGTTGCGTATCCTGGAATCACCAAATCGCTGTTGGGGTTGGCATCGCCCAGGGGAACTGCGGAGGCAAGGCTCGCTGACTGTACTCCAGGCAGGGCGCGGGTGCGCTCGAGGAGGTCTCGAAAGAAAACTCTTCCTTGTACTTCGGTATATCCGATTTCATTCGGGTCGAGTGTTACGTTGAGCACGGGCCGCGGGTCGAACCCCAGATCAGCCGTTTGCACACTCCGAAGACTTCGCACGAACAGACCTGCAACGATGAGCAGGGTTAGCGATCCGCCGACTTGGATCGCCACAAGCAGGCCGCGCAAAGGCTGGCGTCCGCCGGTCGAAGTACGTCCGCCTTCGTGCAGGATCTCACGCAAGTTTCCGTGCCAGAGGCGAATGGCGGGCCCGAGAACGACGAGAAGCGCAGTGACCAACGCCACTCCGAACGCATAGGCGAAAACATGCCAGTTGAAAGCAAGGTCCAGGACAACAGGCATCTCACTCTGCACCTGCGCCGCAGCGAGCAGGCGACTAGCGCTGGATCCAAGCAGAACTCCCACGATGCAACCCAACGCGGCCACGACAAGGCTCTCCGTGAGGAGCTGGCGAATCAAACGGCCACTCGCCGCGCCCAGTGCGGCACGTACAGCCATTTCGCGCTGGCGAACAGCTGCGCGCGCAAGAAAAAGGTTCGCGATATTCACGCAGGCAAGGGCCAACACAGAGATGGCCAGAGTCAGAAACAACGCGGCCACCTTCGGGAGAGGATTTGTCCCCGTAATCAGTCCGGGCGGACGCAGGGGCGAGGCGCGCAGGTCGCGAACCTCATGGTCCCTGGGGAACTGCCGCAGCAGACGCCGTCCGACAACGCTGAGCACGGATTGGGTATGTTCCATATTCGTACCAGACTTCACGCGCACAAATGCAAGAATATTCCGCGCGCTAGGGTTGGACAAAAAATCTGCGGCAACCCCCCTTTCGATGGAGTACATGCCCAGCGGAAGGTAAGCCTGCGCCTCAACGAGGGGAGTGGGGCCAAGGAACCCTTTGCGCGAGATGCCAATGACCGTCACGGGATGGCCATTGATGAAAACCGGCTTCCCGACGATAGCGGGGTCACCGGCGAAGCGGGTCTGCCAATAGTTGTAACTCAGAACAACGGGGGCAGCGCCTGGGATCTTTTCTTCTGCCTCCGAAATGAAACGACCGAGAGCAGGAGCAATGCCCAGCATCGAAAAGAAATTACCGCCCACATAAACCGTCTGAACGGGCTTGGTTACGCCCTCCGCAGTTAGGCCATTCTGGGAGTTCTGCGGACCTTCCAAGCCGCCAAGAATGAACGGCGTTATGCCAGAAAAAACGCTCGCAGTCTGCTTCTGAATCTCGATAAACTCCGGGTAAGAAAATTGGGGTTCGGAATTTTCCCCGGACCCGGAAAAGGCCAGAAAATGCATTTGTTCCGGGTCCTTGATGGGCAGGGACCGCAGTACCAGCCAATCGACCATACTGAAGATGGCCGTGTTTGCCCCGATGCCAACTCCCAAGGTCAATACAACAATCGAAAAGAATGCTGGACTCTTGCGGAGTTGGCGGAGAGCGTAGCGAATATCTTGAAGTAAGCCGGCCATTGCGGTCTATCTCCTCCTCACTCGTACCTAAGAGCAACCATGGGATCGACGTTGGCGGCGCGACGCGCAGGCACATAGCATGCGGCCAAAGCTGAGGCGAGTAAAACGGCGGCCACAGCGCTGAATGCGCCGAAATCAATTGCGCTTACGCCGTACAGCGTGCTTTGCATCGCGCGGCCTAGAAAGTACGCGCCAAACAATCCGAACCCAAGGCCGGCCAAGGTTAGAAGCAGCCCTTCGCGCAATATCAATCCCAGGACTTGTTCTTTGCGCGCGCCCAAAGCCATGCGCAGGCCGATTTCATGAGTCCTTTGGGCGACAGCGAAAGCCATTACGCCGTAAATTCCCATTGCGGCGAGCAGGAGCGCGACTCCAGCAAAGCCGCCGAAGACGGCGGCAATAAATTGATCTCCGAGCAGGGCGTGGTCAAGAATCTGGTCCATCGTCCTGATGTTCGCCAGTGGAACATCCGGGTCCACGGTGTGAATGGCGGCGGCGATGCTCTTGATCAAAGCTTCCGGGTCGCTACTGGCGCGAACTGCAATGCCTGCGGTCGGCCATGGACTCTGCCAGAAAGGCACATCAATTTCAGGAAAATCATCGGCCCGTAAGTTGCCGCCGCGCACATTGTGAAAGACTCCGACGATTTTCCATTGCAAGGTGCTTCCGACCTGAGTGGCTCCCGGAATCAACTGGTCGACACTGACGGTTTGGGTAAGCGGGTCCACTCCGGGCAGGTAGCGGCGGACAAAGTTTTCATTCACCATGGCCACTCGGGCGCCGTTCGCGGAATCCTGTTCCGTAAAACTGCGCCCCTGGACCATGCGTATTCCATAGGTCTCGAAATAGCCGGGCGTAACCATCGAAAATGGAGAGTTAGGCCGGGTGGAGGGGTCGCTGACTGGACTCGCGGAGACGCTGAAATTCATGCCAAAGCCTGCTCCCTCAAGAGGTGTACCGGTGGACGCCGAAGCGTTTACCACGCCTGGCATGGCATGAATTTTTTCCAATATCTGCCGATAGTACGGAGCAATTTCTTCAGGTCTGTTGAAGCGCTGCTGTGGTACCGGGAGGAAGAACGTCAAAATATGGTCTTTGCGAATGCCAAGATCCACGCGGGTTACGTTCCAGAAGCTGTGCATCGCCAGGCCAGCGGCCGCCAGCAGGGTTAAGGCCAGGGCAAACTCCGCCACCACCAGAATCCTGCGCAGGCGCTGTTTGCCGCCGCTGGTTCCGGTTCGGCCACCCTCTTTCAAAGTTTCATTGGGATTCACCTTCGAGGCTTGCCAGGCCGGAGCACAACCAAACACGACGCCGGCAAGTGTTGTCGCGATGATGGTGAACAGTAGAACGGGCAGGCTGAGTCGTATGTCTGCCTCTGAAGGCAGATCGAAGGGCATGTTTGCCATCAGTATTCTTAGTAGAACCTCGCCAAGAGCAATGCCGACAACACCTCCGAGACCGGCCATGATCAAACTTTCAGTCAGAAATTGACCGAAGACGTGGGCGCGCGTAGCCCCAAGCGAGGTCCTTACGGCGATTTCCTTCTGCCGTGACAAGCCACGCGCCAACAGAAGATTGGCAACATTGACGCAGGCAATCAGAAGAACGAACCCAACCGCAGTCATCAATAACCAAAGGTTTTTGATCAGATCGGGCGGAAGAAAATCATTGTGGAGTGGTTCCACGCTGGTAGCCCACCCTTTGTTCGACTTAGGAAAGTCCCGAGCAATCCGGTCGGCCACCACATTCATATCGGCTTGAGCTTGTTCGCGCGACACGCCCGGCTTTAGTTTTCCCATCACCACCAACCAATGCGCATCGTGGTTCAACTGTTCCGGCTTGAAGGCCAGCGGGACGGACACGTCGCCTCCGGTCAGCCGGTCCGCCAAACCAGGAGCCAGCACTCCAACTACCGTGTAAGGTTCGTTATTGACGCGCAGCGCCTTGCCGATAATGTTTCGATCGGAACCAAGACGCTCCCAGGTTTTGTGAGTCAGAATGACGACATGGTCTTTGCCGGGAGAACCCTCTTCCGGCAGGAAGTCGCGGCCCAGAAAAAATCCCATGCCCTGCATCCGGAAAAAGCCTGGAGTCACCACTCTGCCGTCGACCATTTCCGGTTGCTCGGGTGTAGCAAGGTTGAAGCTTCCTCCAGTCCAGGCGACCAAGTCCTGAAAGGCTGTGTTCTGCTTTTTCCACTCGATGTAATCGCCTGCGGAGACTGCGTTGCGGCCGTTCACCTTCGACCACACCATCATCAGGCGGTTGGCATCGGGATACGGCATCGGGGCGAGCAGCGAGGCATAGAGCACGCTGAAAATCGCCGTGTTCGCACCAATCCCAAGAGCCAGGGTAATAATGGCCACAAGAGCAAAGCCGGGATTCTTTGACAACAGGCGGAAACTATGCCGGATGTTCTGCAGAGTCGTTTTCATAGATTTCCTACTCGTATCTCAGCGCCACCATGGGATCGACCTTGGTTGCACGCAATGCGGGAATGTAGCTCGCGGCAAACGCGGTAGCGAACAGAACGACGCCCACGCCGACAAACGTTGGGATGTCCATCGGAGTGACGCCAAAAAGCAGGCTGGCCAGCATTCGCGCGACTAGTAGGCCTCCGCTGACTCCGAGTGCGATGCCAATCAGAGCCAGCTTCAATCCGTTGTTCACCACCATTCGAAGCAGGTCGGCGCGTTGGGCGCCTAAAGCGATACGCACGCCGAGTTCCCGGGTGCGCTGCGCGACCGAGTAGGCGAGTACTCCGTACAGCCCCAAGGCGGCGAGCGCGAGGGCCACTGCGGCGAATCCGCCGATCAAGTAGGCCGGGTAAGCGCGCAAGATCATGGAAGGGGAATCGGCAATCACTTGTTCCATCGTGCCCAGGCCGATGATTGGAGCTTCCGGCTCGAGTTCACGGACAGTGCGAGTGAAGGCGGCGGCGAGTGCTCCCGGGTCGCCCTTGGTGCGAATCGCCAAACCGAAGTAGGCGGTTGGGTCTTGTTCGAAGCTGTCGTACACGATTGGAGTTGGAGGGGCGTCGAGGGCGGCCACGCTTTCGTTGGCTACGACTCCAATAATCTCGAAGTAGTGCTGTTCGTTGGTGTAGGTAAAATTGATGCGCTTGCCCACTGCATTCTGATTGTGGAATACAAGGTCCGCCATGGCCTGGTTGACGATGAGGACGTGTGGGGACTTGTCTTGGTCTTGAGCATTGAAGAAACGGCCGCTGCGGAGCGGAATTCCCATCACGGAAAAGTAGTTCTGTGAGACCGTGGGGGTATTGGCTTCGTATTCTTCTCCTCCACTGGTTTTGGGATGACCTTCCACATCGAAGCGCGAGGTATTGGACTGGCCTGACATTGGCAAGGAGGTAACCGCCGCGGTCTGCTCGACTCCGGGTAGCCGGTCGAGAGTCTGCATCAATCGGTGTTGGAATGCCAACTGGGTGGGACCATCCTTGTATTTGTTTGCTGGCAGTACGATCGTGCCGGTCAGTAGCTTGCTGGTGTTGAATCCAGGATCGGTGCGGAGCACGCGATTCAAGCTTTTCAGGAGGAGGCCCGCTCCTATCAGCAGCACAACTGCCAGCGCCACTTGCGAAACAACCAGGACGGCGCGAAGGCGCCGGTTCGCAGCTCCCATCGTGCCGCGTCCTGCTTCCTGCAAATCTCTCTGCAAACTTGGCTTCAGGGTTCGAAACACCGGCGCCAGACCGAATAAGACCCCGGTGATGAGAGAAAGTGTGAGCACAAACCACAGAGCCTGGCTGTTCACCGCCAAACCCTGGAGCTGCGGCGTAGCCAATAGTGCATTTTGGGGAAGCAGGGAAACAACGGCGGGAACCGCCCAGCGCGCAACCAGGACTGCCGACGCACCGCCGAGGAACGCCAAGAGTACGCTTTCCGTCAACAGCTGCCGGGCAATGCGTCCGCGGCTCGCACCGATGGCGAGGCGAATGGAAATCTCACGCTGGCGAGGCACTGATCTGGCCAGGAGTAATCCAGCCACATTGGCACAGGTGATCAACAACACGAATCCGATGGCTGCCATTACCGCGATGAGCACAGGCTGCACTTGGCCGACAATTTCCTCGCGGAGGCCTACCAATTTGGTGCTGAGGCCGGTGTTCACGTCCGGAAACTGCAGTTCCAGCTGTCGTGAGAGTGCCGTCATCTCCAACTGAGCCTGCAGTGGACTCACGCCCGATTTGAGACGCCCTACGGGGTAGAGCCAGTACAAATTGCGGTGCAGGTAAAAGCCTGTCGCACGCAGAGAAATCCACATTTCCTCGGACTGCGTGGGCGCAAACATGAAATCCCTGGGAAGCACGCCGACAACTGTGGCGAGTTCACCATCGATGGCCAGGGTTTTGCCGATGGCGCCGGGGTCGCCGCCGAACCGGCGTTGCCATGCGCCATAGGTCAGGATCACGGGAGGGTTGTTGGCCTGCTGATCTTCCTCTTGGTGAAACGTGCGGCCGAGAATCGGCTGCACGCCCAAGGTCTCGAAGAAATCGGCACTGGCAATCCCGACTCGAACTTGTTCGGCTCCGTCTTTTCCAGACAATGTTACGGAGTTCCGTGAGTAGACGCCGAGGCGGGAAAATACTGTGTTCAAACGTTTGGTGTCCACGTAGTTGGGATAGGAAAACTGGTTTTTCTGGAACGAGCCCTCGGTGCGCGTCTCCCAGAGCTGGACCAACTGCTCCGGCTTTTCGTACTTCAAGGGGCGCAGTAGGATAGCGTCAAAGACCGTGAATACCACGGTGTTTGCGCCGATACCGAGCGTCAGCATGATGACAATGATCGAGGTGAGGCCGGGGCTCTTGCGCAGCATGCGCCAGCCGTACGCTAAGTCCTGGAATAGAGTCTGCATTGTTTTCCTCACTCGTAACGCAGCGCTACCATGGGGTCGACTTGCATCGCCCATCGCGCGGGCATATAGGCGGCCGTGGCTGCAACGGCTGCCAGTAGGAATGTCAGGAGAGCGAACGTCAGTGCATCGGTTTGGACCACGCCAAAGAGCGCGCTTGAGAGAGCTCGCGTCAGCAGGGTGGCCAACGATAGCCCGATCAACAGTCCAACCACCGTCACCTTCAGGGCGAAGCCTACGACTAGCCGCAGCACGTCAACGCGTCGCGCGCCCAGTGCCATCCGTACACCGATCTCATGCGTGCGCTGCCTTACCGAGTACGCCATGACCGCGAAGATTCCGGCTGCCGCCAGGGTGAGGGCGCAGAAGCCGAAAAGGAGCATTAGGTGAGAGGACAGTTCAATGCCGCTGAGGCCGTCCGAAACGACCTGTTCCAGACTACGCACGTCATAGACCGGCTGTTCCGGATCGACGCTACGCAGCTGGGTAGCGACAGAACTTGCCAGGGCCAGCGGATCGCCCGACGCCCTCACTACGAACGCCGAAGAGAATTCGGGCTGTTGCGCGAGAGGCACGTAGACGGTCGGGTCAGGATCATGGTCTAGTGCGACCGGACGTACGTTTCCTACGATTCCCACAATCGTGAGCGAAGGTGTGGCGGTTCCTGGATGCCCGATCTGAATGTGCTTGCCCAGTGGATCCTGGCCAGGCCAATTCTGCTTCGCCATTTCCGCGCTGATGACCACGACTGGAGGGGCCTCAGCCCCGTCCTGCTCAGTGAGGAGGCGGCCTCGCTGCAAGGGGACGCGCAGGGCTGAAAAGAAACCGGGCGTCACGACTTGCGAGATCGCCGATGGAGCATCGCCCGAAGCCGCCGGCGGCTTGCCTTCCGCTGTGAACTCGACCCAGTTCCAGTGCCACCCCGAAGGCAGGCTCGTCACGCAAGCGGCAGACTCGACCCCAGGCAGAGCCTCAATGTTTCGCAGAGCCCGGTCATAGTATCCCCGGACGCGATCCTTGTCGCGATACTTCTGTTCCGGCAGGGCAACATGGAAGGTGAGCACATGGCTTCGATCAAAACCCATATCATCAGCCACCAGAACCTGAAAACCCTTCACCATCGCCCCTGCCCCAACCAACAGGACCAGGGAGAGGGTGACTTCCGAGACAACTAACAAGGTTCGGAGACGATGACGGCTCACACTGAGGCTGCTGCTGCGCCCGCCCTCCTTGAGCGTGTCATTGAGGTTGGGACGCGCGAGGTGCCAGGCTGGCGCCAGTCCCGTAATCACGCCCGTAACAACGGCAATCGCAAGCGTGAACAGGAAGACTCGCGCATCCACTTGCAAGTGCTTGAGTCCGGCAACATGTTCCACGATGACCGGGGGAAGGTTCCGGCGCATCAAGGCATTTCCCCAGCTTGCGATTAAGAGCGCGCCGCCACTTCCGAGCAGCGCGAGCATAGTGCTTTCCACCAACAATTGCCGCCCAATGCGCCATCGGGTCGCACCGAGAGCGGTGCGCAGGGCGATTTCCTTCTGGCGGGCGAAGGCACGCGCCAGCTGCAAGTTGGCGACATTGGCGCAGCAAAGCAAAAGGACAAAAGCCGCAGCTCCCATGAGAACGAGAACAAACTGCTTCGAACCCCCGCTAAGATCGTCGACCATGTTCCTCAGGCTAACTTCGTGGCTGCCATTCGTATTCGGATACTGTTGCGCCAGCCGCGCTGCGATGTTCTGGAGATTCGCCTCCGCCCGCGCAATGGAAACACCCTCTCCGAGCCGTCCGAAAACAATTAAGGAATGGTCTTCGCGGTCGGCTTTCTGTGCGTCGTTCAGGTTGAGCGGGGTCCAAACCTGTGTCCCGGGTGGGAAATCAAATTCTGGCGAAGTAACTCCGGCGACGGTGAACTTCTCGCCGTTCAAGAGCAACTGCTTGCCGACAATTCCCGGATCAGATCCCAGGTGTTGTTGCCAGAAGCCGTATTTAACGACAACGACCTGTGGCGCACCTGGCTGAAAATCCGCACTGCCGATGCCGCGGCCAAGTTGCATCGGCATCCCGAGTAGCGGAAAGAATCCGGATGTGACGCGGAAGCCTTCCACGTGCTGGGCCACACTGCCGCCCGTCAGGTTCGCGTCCCATCCTTGAACCGCCGCGAGTTGCTCGAATCCCTGGTTCTGCTCACTCCAATCGCGAAAATTCGCGGGAGCTGCATCCATGCGGTAGTCGTTTTGCTTGGGAACCGATTCCCAAACACTGACAATCCGGTCCAGGTGCGGGAACGGAAACGGCCGAAGCAGCATCGCATTCACGGTGCTGAACATGGTGGTGTTCGCGCCGATGCCCAAAGCCAATGTAATTACCGCAACGGCGGTGAAGCCGGGGCTCTTGCGCAACTGGCGTAGCGCATAGCGAAGATCTTGGAGCAATCCATTCATAATTCCTCTTACTCGTAGCGTAGCGCTACCATGGGATCAACGCGCGTGGCGCGGCGGGCTGGTATGAGACACGCTGCTAGGGCTACTCCCGCGAGGAGCAGTGCAACTGCCAGGAAAGTTTGCGGATCGGTCGGAGCGACGGTAAACAACATGGTGGACAGGACACGGGTTAGCAGCACCGACGCTACGAATCCAAGCCCCATTCCGGCAAGCGTCAACCATAAGCCCTGGCGGAGAATGAGCCTGAGAATGTCTTCGCGTCTGGCTCCCAAAGCCATGCGAATCCCGATTTCGTTCCGGCGCTGGGTTATGGAGTAAGCCATTAGACCGTAGAGTCCGATTGCGGCCAATACCAGTGCCAGTGCGGCGAACAAGCCGAGGAGTTGCGAAGAGAATCGCGGCTGCGACACTGAAGCGCCCAGCACCTCATCCATGGACCGCGCGGCGGAAAGCGTTTCGTTTTTATCAACTGCACTCACCCTATCGCGCAACGCGGCAACCAGATTCATGGGGTCCGCTGCGGCTCGCACCACAATGTTCATGGTCGGCGGCGCAAACTGGGCGTAGGGAACATACATTTCCGGCCAGGCGGGCTCACTGAGGGCAACGTGGTTGATATTCCCGACCACTCCCACAATCTCGCGTATCGCTTGCGGATCGACCATGAGTTGCAAGCGCTTGCCGAGCACATCGCCGCCAGCGAAGAAGCGCGCGACAAACGCCTGATTGACGACCACCACTCCCGCAGAGTCTGTGTTGTCGCGCTCATCCAGCCATCGGCCCGCATAGAGAGGAATGCGCATGGCTGACAGAAAGCCGGGAGTAACTTGCCGGAACTGGGCATCGTCAAATTCGCTCAGGCCATAGCTGCGCCCGGGAATGTGGAAGGGGTTGTCCCTGTGCAGACCGGTAAGGGGGAGCTCGGAAGTGGCTCCTACGGCTTCGACTCCAGGTAGAGCTTTGACTTGTTCTTCGAATTGCTGCCAGAATTTCGCTCGCTTTTGCGGATCGCCATATTTGCCATACGCTGGCGGGTTCAAGCTCAAGCGTGCGGTTACGACGTGTTCGGTCTGGAAACCAGGGGCCACGTGTACTAGCCGCCAGAAACTCTTGAGCAGCAGCCCGGCGCTGACCAGCAAGGTAAGGGAAATTGCGATTTCAGCGATGACCAACGCGCCACTCAGCCGCTTGTGCGAAGTCGGTGCTGATGTTCGACTCGACTCTCGCAGTCCTTGGGTAAATCCCACTCCTGAAACTTGCAGGGCTGGAACTAGACCGAATAGCACACCTGTGAGGACCGAAACTCCCAGAGTGAACGCCAGTACCGCCGGATTTATCTCACTTTCGCTGAGACGTGGAATGTTCAGCGTGCCAAGGGTATGCAGCGCATGCAGTCCCCATGTTGCGGCAAGTACGCCGAGAGCGCCTCCGGCGAGAGACAACAACAGGCTTTCCGTCAGCGCCTGCCGGATCATGCGCCCGCGGCTTGCACCCAGGGCTGCCCGCAGGGCAAATTCTTTTTGCCGCGAGATGGATCGCGCCAGCAACAAATTCGCGACGTTGACGCACGCAATGAGCAGCAGAAGCCCCACGGCGCCCCACATCAGCAATAGCGCCGGACGCACAGGCCCGAGCAGCACGTCGCGAAGCGGCCGTTGCCGGAGCGACCAACCTTTATTCGAATCGGGATACTGTTGCGATAACCGTAACGCGATCGCGTCCAAGTCGGCCTGAGATTGTTCGAGGCTCACTCCCGGTTTGAGGCGCCCCATCGCTTTCAACGAATGACCCAAACGGAAGTTCAGCCCTGGCTCCAGCATGGGAGTGGGCAGCCAAAGCTGGGCTTCGGTCAGCAGAGGTAAATCCGACGGCAGAACACCGACAACCGTCAGGCTGACGCCTTCCATCCTGATGGTGCGCCCGACGATATTTGGATCGCCGCCGAAATTCCGCTTCCACAGTCCATACCCGAGGATGGCAACTTGCGGCTGATTCACTTGCTCATCCGAGGGAAGAAAGTCGCGGCCGAGCAACGGACGCACACCTAAGCAGTCAAAGAAATTTGCGGACGCGATGGTGGTGAGCACCTGCTCCGGTTTATCCCCGGAGAGATTCGACGGGTTAGGAGCGTAGCCCATGGCCGCAAGCCGGTCGAAGGTTCGATTGTCCGCCCGGTAGTCGCGGAAATCGGGAGGGGAAACTCCAGCTTCATCGGTCAGCGGGATTTTGCCATTGAGCCACACCAGTCGATCCGGCGTTCCAAAAGGCAGCTGGCGCAGCAGCACGGCTTCGATGACGCTGTAAATTGCTGTGTTTGCCCCAATGCCGATGGCCAGAGTGAGCACGGCCACCAAGGCGAAGCCGGGGTTCTTGCTCAACTGTCGTAACGCATAGCGCAGGTCTTGGAGAAATCCGTTCATAATTCCTCTTTACTCATAGCGCAGCGCCAATATGGGATCGACTTTGGCGGCACGGCGGGCCGGAATAAAAGATGACACCACTGCCGCTGCCAGCAGAAAAAGCGAAACGGCAACAAAGCTTGTAAGGTCAACTGTCTGAATGCCGTAAAGAGTGCTGCGCATCAAACGTCCCAACGCATAGACACCTACTAGCCCGACACCAATGCCAACAAGGGCCAGCTTCATTCCACTGGTCAAGATCAACTGGAGCACTTGCTCCCGTTGTGCGCCGAGCGCCATTCGCAGCCCGATTTCGTGGCGGCGTTGGGCGACGGCAAAGGCCATAACCCCGTAAATTCCGAGTGCGGCGAGAACGAGAGCGAGCGCGGCGAACCCGCCAAAAAGCGCCATGCCGAAACGGCCGCTCCTGAATTGGTCGTCAACTCTTTTCTCGATCGTGTCAATGTGTGAGAGCGAATGGGTCGGCTGTAAAGTGACCACGGCTGCCCTGACGTTCTTGGCAACCAGACCCGGGTCTAGTGCAGTGCGGACCGCCAATCCGACGTTGGGCCACGGATTCTGCCAGAAAGACACGTAGGCCTCGGGCTGCGTCCGATCCATCAAACTGTCGGCGTTGTGAACGTCGCGAAATACTCCTACGATTTGCCACTCGATCCGTGGCCCATCCTTCTGGTTCGCCACAACTCGCGGAAACACAAGCCGCTGGGCCATGGGGTCCGTGTCTGGAAGATAGCGCTTCACAAAATTCTCGCTGACCATCACGACCGGTGCGCTACTTGCAGAGTCGCTATCGTTGAACAAGCGGCCTTGGACCAGGCGAATACCAAAAGTATTGAAGTAACTCGGCGTCACAATTTCAAAATCTGCGACTGGCTGATTCGAGTCGTTAACGGGCTGACCGGCAATGCGAAAAGAAAACGAGCCGCCAGCTTCGAGTGGCAAGCCCGTTGTCAGTCCTGCGTTTTCTACCCCCGGCAACGCGCGCAATTTCTCGATAAGTTGGTGTGCGTCCGCGCTGATCTGCTCCGCGGTCGGGTGTTCCGTATTTGGCTTTCGAAGATTCGCGAGCAGCACGTGGTCGGTGTGAATTCCCAGGTCAATGCGACTCAATTTCCAGAAACTGTGCATCGTCATCCCGGCTCCGGCCAGGAGCGTAATCGCCAGCGCGAATTCTGCGGTTACCAGAACCGCTTGTGTGCGACCTCGCCTTCCCCCCAGAACAGACTGCGATCCCTGGTTGAGCGTTTCGGTCAGATTCAACTTGGCGGCATGCCATGCGGGAGCACATCCAAATGCAATTCCAGCGACCAGCGTTACGCCAACCGCAAAAAACAGGACCGGCAAATTTAACTCAACCCGCACTTCTGAAACCTGTTCGAATAGTCCAGGCACAATTGCAATCACCAACTTCATCAGTGCCCATCCGACTCCGACTCCGATGGCGCCGCCTGGAATTGCCAGCATCAGGCTTTCCGTGAGGAGTTGGGCAATCACCTGCCTCCGCGACGCTCCGATCGCCGCGCGGACAGCTATTTCTCGTTGCCTTGATGTGCCCCTAGCCAGCAGGAGGTTCGCAATATTGGCGCAGGCAATGAGGAGGACGAAGCCGACCGCTGCCAGCAACAGCCACAGATTCCGTTCGAGCTTTTTGTCGAGCCAATCATTCTTGAGGGGTTCGACGCTGATCGTGCGGCTGTCACGCGGCACGCCTGGGCTGGCAGGTAATCGCTGGTCAATTACATTCAATTCCGCTTGCGCCTGCGCAAGAGTGACACCGGGCTTCAGACGTCCAAAGATGTTTCCCCAGTGAGGATTGTGGCTTCCTGGGTTTAAGACAAGAGGAACCGTGAACTCGGAAACTGCTTGACGATCATTTGGTCCTGCCGTCTGGACGCCAACTACTGTGTAAGGCTTGCCTTCAATCGAGATTTGTTTGCCAAGGATATTGGGATCGCCGTGGAACCGATTCATCCAGGACCAGTGTGTCAGTGTCACCACATGGTCCTTGCCGGGTGTGCCTTCTTCCGGGAGAAAGTCGCGGCCCATGGCCATCGGTACGCCAATAGTTTTTGCCAGTAGGCCAGGAGTGACAGGGTTGCCGGCAACCGGTTCCTCTGAGGGATCGGTGGGCGAGAGGTGGATGTCTGTCCAGGAAAGAAAATCAAGATGTTGAAAAGATTTGCTCTGGCTCAGATACTCCAGATAGTCATCCGCACGACAGGGATTGCGATCTCCTTTGCTATTTGTCCATATGACGACTAACTGTTTCGCATTCGGATAAGGAGCCGGAGCGAGAAAGGTAGCCCATATCACGCTGAAGATCGCCACATTCGGACCAATGCCGAGGGCCAGCGTGATCATCACCACGGCGGTGAATCCGGGACTGCGCCGCCACTGGCGCACCGCGTAGCGAAGATTCTGGACCGGTCCAGTCATTTCTCGTCCCTATTCATAGCGCAGCGCCGCCATGGGATTGACTCTTGCGCCGCGCCGTTCATGCATGCACGTCCGCCATCAGCTTCTGTAGTTCTTCCTCGGCGACGACTTTGCCGTCGAACAAGTGCACTTCGCGCTCGGCGTGTTTGGCGAAACGCGGATCGTGGGTCACCATACAGATAGTTGCGCCTTCACGGTGGAGATTTTGGAGGAGCTCCATCACGGCTTCGCCGTTGCGGGAATCGAGGTTTCCTGTGGGTTCGTCGGCGAGTAGTATCGACGGTTTTCCGCCGAGAGCTCGGGCCACCGCAACGCGCTGCTGCTGACCTCCGGAGAGTTGCGATGGATAGTGCCGGACACGGTGCGCCATCCCTACGCGTTCCAGCGCTTCCATGACGCGTTTCTTGCGTTCGGGGGCTGGCATTTTCTGGCGATAGGTTAGGGGCAACTCGACGTTTTCGTAGACAGTGAGGTCGCCGATCAAGTTGAAACTCTGAAAGATGAAGCCGATTTCCTGGTTGCGGATGCGGGAGCGGTCTCCGAAATCGAGGTTTTCGACGGGCTTGTCGTTGAGGAGATAGCGGCCATTGGTTGGGGTGTCGAGCAGGCCGATGATGGAAAGTAGCGTGGATTTTCCGCAGCCCGACGGGCCGGACATGGCGACGTACTCGCCTTTGGCGATCGAGAGGTGTACGCCTGAGAGCGCGTGAGTCTCGATCTCATCGGTGTAGAAGACCTTGGTCATTTCTTCGATCTGAATCAGTGGCTGCCGTGCGTCGGCCATGTGCATTGGCTCCTTGATGCGTAATGTCGTTGATCGCAAGTTCTTTGATACGTGAATTCTTTGATACGTAAACTCTCGCAGGACTTCCCTGCCGAAGAATTAGTCGAGCTTGATCCGGTCCGTATTGTCCCAGCGTGACATGTCGGACAGGATTACCGTTTCGCCTTCGTGCAAGCCTTCGATGACCTGAATCGAGTTCACCGAGGCGCGCCCGACTTTCACCGGTACGCGCACCGCGCCTTTAGTGTCGGGGTCGAGTTTGAACAGGCTGATTGTGCTGTTCTCCTGGCCGAACGCTGGGCGGCCGACATAAACGACGTCTGCCATCCGCTCAAGATCAATCGTGCCGTCCACGCTGAGGTCGGGACGCGCGCCTTTTGGCAGCTCTCCCGTTAGTGTTACGTCCACGGTGACCGTTCCGTTCTGGACAGCCGGGTCGACGCGCAAGACCGTGCCCGCGACCACGCCGTTGTGGGTGTCAACCGACGCGGGCTCGCCGATTTGCACGTCGCGTGCCTGGGTTTCAGCGATTTTCAATTCGGCGATGAGGTGGTTGGGCTGGACCACCCTTCCCAGCATGGTTCCGGGCGTGACGTGCTGGCCAACCTGTAGCGGCAGGTCGACCAGCACGCCATCAATTCCCGCCCGAACTTTCAAATCGTTGAGTTGTTTTTGCTTGAGCGTGGCGAGCGTCCGCATCTGATCGACGCGGGCCTGTTGCTCGGCCATCTGGGTGATGATGGCTTGTTGGGCGATTGTGAGGCGTTGCTCTTCGAGGCCGTTCCTGGTTGTGAGTTCATCGGCCTTGCCTTTGGAGGATCGATAGGTGAGCCCGGAAATCACGCCGAGATCGTAGAGGGCCTTGTCGGTTTCGGCCTGGAGCTTGGCTTGGGAATAGTCCTGCGTTACGGTGGCGGCGCCAGCTTTTTGATTCATCAGTTCGCTGTCCAGCCGGACTCGAAGGCTTTGATAGGCGGCTTCGGCGGCCTTTAATTGCAGTTGCGCATCGAGGGCTGCCTGTTCGACTTGGGGATTCGTCATCTCGAGCAGAACGGTGTCGACTTTCACTTCCGTGCCGGGCAGGACCCGAATGCGAATGACCGTGGCTTCCGTCTCGGCAGGGATTTGACGGGTGAACTCTTGGCTGGGAATCAAAGTCCCTAGGCCGCGGACTTGGCGTAGCATGGGGCCGCGCTTTACCGTATCCGTCCACACCGTGCCGCGCTCGACGCTGGGGGCGGCAGGTTTGAGACGTGAGACGCCGATGAAGATTGCAACAACAAATACAGTCAACACCACTCCGACGATGATCTGGCGGCGGCGCTTTTGCTGCTTCAGTTCTGGGCGAGCGATGTCCATCACCTTCGCTTAGGGCAGGTGGAAGGCCATGAGGGCGAGGCTGCAAGCGCTTGCGAACATTGGAGATGGCGCTTCTTCGAGCGAGAGCGGTCGTCCGGCGCTGGACAGGAGTGTCCGGTAGTGGACAATTCAGGACCTACGCTTTGAGTGCACGGATCGCGCTCTTGATCGCGGCCACTCGCTCGGATAGGCCCCCTGGCTCGATGGGGACGATCTCATAGTTGAGGTTGCGATAGGTTTCTTCGTGCACCCGTTCAAAATGAAGGCTTTCCGCGAAGGTGATCCTCCGTGCGGGCGTCGGCGTGATGAAACCAAGACTCCGTATCAAGAAGACACGTTTTTGAAAGATTGATTCCGTCTGGATACGTTCCAGTTCGCGCGCAAGCGTGCTGGACACGGGGTATCCGAGGTAGACCGCTAGGGCAGCGGTGCAGATGACGGACCGATCGTGGAATTGCACTTCATTGAATTGCACTTCATTAAACTGCACCTCATTGAACTGCACCTCCTCCGGAGGGTATGACGCACGTACTTGCCTCTGTCTTTGCAGATCAACGATCGAATCGATGAACGAGCACCGCGTCCATGGTTCAGTGACACCCCGCGCCTGCTCCAGGACGATGACGTCCGTGGCAGCCTCTTCGACGACGCTGAAGCCATCCAGCTCCAGTTGGCGGAGGATGGCCGTCTTTCCGGCGCCAGACGTCCCAGTCAGTATGAATCTTTTCATGCAGCACCTCAGAATCTTGTCCGATCACTGTCACTTGGTTCACGGGCCAATAATTTTATAAAGGATGTGACTGCTTAGCGGGAGGTGTAGCGTGGTGCAATCGTTACATTTTAGGGAGACCTTATGATGAATAAGAGAACCTTTCTGAAGCTGTTCGCGGCTGTGATTGGGAGCCGGTTTGTTGCGCCGATGATTGCCTGGGCTGGAGGCGAGAAGATTTCGAACTGGGCGGGGAATATCGAGTACAGCACGGACCGCGTCCAATCTTCCGCCTCGGCGGAGGAAGTGCGGGATTTCGTCAGGAAGCAGAGTCGGATGAAAGTCCTGGGGACGAGACACTGCTTCAATACCATCGCCGACAGCAAGGACTATCTTCTTTCGGTTAAGGAGCTGAATGAGGCGGTGGCTGTGGACCCGGCGGCGCATACCGTAACCGTCGATGCCGGAATCACCTACGGCAAGTTATCGCCCGTGCTTCACGAAAAGGGCTGGGCGTTGCACAACCTGGCGTCTTTGCCTCATATATCAGTCGCGGGGGCGTGCACGACGGCGACGCACGGCTCGGGTGAAAAGAACGGGAATCTGGCGACGGCTGTTGCCGCATTGGAATTGGTGAGTGCGTCTGGGGACGTGGTGCGGCTGTCGCGCGAGAAGGATAGCGAGACATTTCAAGCAGCGGTGGTTGGCCTGGGTGCTCTGGGAGTTATTACAAAACTTACTCTCGACGTGCAGCCCTCTTTTCAAATGCGCCAGTACGTTTACGAGAGTCTGCCTTTGCGCCAGATGGCTGACCACTTCGACGCGATCGAGGGTAGCGCGTATAGCGTGAGCTTGTTCACCGACTGGCAGAAAGAGCGGGTGAATGAGGTGTGGCTGAAGTGCCGTATGGGCGCGCAGGCCTTTGAAGCTAAGCCGGAATTCTTTGGCGCGAAGCTGGCGACAAAGAATCTGCACCCGATCGCCGAGCTTTCCGCGGAGAACTGCACTGAACAGATGGGTGTACCGGGACCGTGGTATGAGCGGCTGCCCCATTTCCGAATGGGCTTCACGCCGAGTGCTGGCAAGGAACTGCAATCGGAATATTTCGTTCCGCGGAAACACGCCGTGGGGGCAATTCTTGCTGTGGAACGTCTGCGGGGCCAGGTGGGTCCGCACTTGATGATCTCGGAAATTCGCACTATTGCGGCCGACAACCTTCTGATGAGCCCGTGCTACAAGCAGGACTCCGTGGCGATCCACTTCACCTGGAAGCAAGACTGGCCGGCAGTGAGGAACGTGTTGCCGGTGATTGAGAGAGAGCTGGCGCCGTTTAAGGTTCGGCCGCACTGGGGGAAGCTTTTTACGATGTCGCCGAAGGATCTGCGCTCGGTTTACGGCGATAGGTTGGAAGCATTTATCAAGGTGGCGCGGAATTTTGATCCGGGCGGTAAGTTCCGTAACGACTTCCTGAATACAAACATTTTCGGCGCTTGAGCTGCACTTGCTAGCGTTTGCGGACCTCCAGTTGGATGGGGCGAGCGATGGCGCTGATCTCTGGGTCGTAGTACTCGTAGACGCGAGATTGGAAGGTGCGGACGCGGATGGGGTATTTGGCCCGGAGACGGAACTTGAAGGTCACGGCGTCTCCGGCGGCGAAGGAATCGAAATAGAGGATGGCTTGAGTGGCGGTCTGGCTGAATTTGGACAGGTGGCCGCTTTTCAGCTGGGAACTTTTGTCTTGGTAGGTCTGGAGGTCCTCGCTGAGCAGGTCGAAGCCTGGGGGGATGCCTAAGTCAACCATGACCATGTTGGCAGTTTTGTTGAGGTTGTTTTTTACTGTGGCGGTGGCGGTGGCAATGTCGTCCTGGGCCAGGTGCGTGCGGTCGTAGGCTACGTCGATGGAGAGGGGCTCGCGCTCGGGCTTTTGATCCCAGGGGAGGAAGTAGTTCCCTACTACCTGGTAGGCTAGGCCACCTTTGCCTTCGAACTGGATTTCGACGGTGGCAGGGCTTTGGGAATCGATGCCTTTAAAGACAAACTGATGGAGAAGGTCGTTGTTTTCCGGAGTTAGAATTAGTTTTTCGGCGGCTTTGCCGTTGATGAAGACTGCGAGAGTGCCTTGAGTATCGGCTGCGCCTTTTTCAGTGGCTTCGAGAAGGGCGCGTAATGCCATGATGGTCGCTTGGGTGGTGCCCCAGGTTCCGGAGGCGTCTTTTTTCGACGCGATGTAGGTCAGGGCTTTGCGAGTGGTCCCTGAGGCCTCGCCGGAGTGGAGTAACGCTTGAACTGCCAGGCCGGTTGTTTCGATGCTGGCACTGGGGCCGGTGGCGTAGACGCTGGTTTCGTCGGCCGTCCAGAAGACCTGGTCGTCTTTTTCGGTGCGGGCGTCGAGTAGGAGTTGGATGGCTTGGTGGGTGAATTCTTTGTCGTTTCCTTCTGCGGCAAAGTTGGCGACGACGGCTAGGGTGTAGGCGTCGGCTTTGGCGGTCATGTGTTCGTCGATGTATTTCTTGGCGTGTTCCACTGCTGGGCCCTGGTAGCCGGTGTTTTCGAGCGACCATGCCAGATAGGCGGTGATGCGGAGGATGTTGGTGTTGTAGCGGTTGGTGGCGCCCTCATTAATAAAGGAAGCGTCGGGCTTCCAACTTCCGTCGCCTTGCTGCTGATTGGCTAGCCATTGCTGGGTGCGGACGATTAGCTTGGGGTCTACGTCGTAGACCTTGGACATGTCGTTGAATTCCATCAGGCCGTAGGCGGTAAGGATTTTGTTGGCTGGGGCCTCTCCGAACCAGGAGAAGCCTCCGCCGGGGACTTCGAAGGTGAGAAGGCGCTGGTAGCCGTTGGCGATGTAGCCTTCGGCTTTGGCGTGGACTTCGGGAGTCAGCTTTTTGGTGCGTTTCATGTAGTCGAGCGCGAGGACGTTGGGGTAGGTGCTGGAGGAAGTTTGTTCGAAGCAGCCTCCGGGCATGCGGAGAACGCTGTCCATGCCTTCGATGACCTGGCTGAGAGGGCCGGGGTAGAGGCGGACGAAGATTTTGCTGGCGTCGGGAATGGCGTTTTCGGGGAAAGAGATTTTGTGGCTGACGGAATTTTCGAGGCGGCCGTTGAAGACTAGATTCTGCTCACGGCCGTTGGGGATGACTTCGATTTCGCGGACGATGATGTCGGCGCGGTTGGCAGCGCCCTTATTAGGCGTGGCTTTCATGTGGGCGGAGAGGGTGAGTTTGAATTTGCCGATGTGGTTGGCTTCTAGCGTGAACTGGGAGCCGCCGACGCGGCCGGCTTCGACAGTTAGGGATTTGTTGGCGGTGTCGTCGACTAGGGAGAACCAGTCGTCTTGCTGGAGTTGGAGACTGACGTCTCCTTGGGCGTCGGAATAGTTGTAGACGCCTACCGGAATTGAAACACGGTCGCCCTGGGTGAGGGTTATGGGGAGATCGAGGTCGATGAAGAAGTCTTGGAATACTTTCAGGCTTGATGTTGAAGTGCCGAGCGCGCCGTGTTGGGTGGAGGCGATCATGGCCATGCGCCATGTGGTGATGGAATCGGCCATGGGGATGACGATGCTGGCGCGGCCATCTTTGTCGGTGATGATTTCGGGATTGATGTAGAGGGCTTCGGGGAAATAGGAGCGGACGCGGGCGGTGGGGGAGTCGGCGTCGGATTTGTCTTTTTCGGCGCGAGCTTCATCTTTGGCAAGGAGAGCAACGCCTCTGGTTCTGGGCGCTGCCATGGGGAGGGCTCCCGCTTTCATCTCCACCATCTGGTCGAAGTTGCGGCCGTTGAGGGGAAGGTTGGCGACTGCACCTCCGATGATTCCTCCCCCGGCCATTGCTGTACCCTGCCCGACATCTATAGCGTCGGTCATGACGACTGGAGCGGCTGTGGTGACCTCGACTGTTTCGGAGACTGCACCGATGTTGAGAGTTACGGAGAGGACGGCGCGGTCGCGGGCTTGCAGGGTAATTTCATGGGATGCGGTCTTGAAGCCACGGGCGGAGACTTGTACGTCGTATTCGCCGGTGGGCAGACCAGCGAGTATGAGTTCTCCTGCGGCGTTGGTTTTAGCGTTGCGCGTGGCACCACTGGCTAGGTTGCGGAGTTCGATGTCGGCGTCGACAATGATCGCGCCGCTTGGGTCGGTGACGGTGCCTGCGATTTCGGCGTGGCCGTTGAAGGCGCCGCGATCGTGTTCCATATTCACATTGATTGTGCCGGAATCGGGGTGGGCATCGGGATGTGAGGCGATGTGGCCGGTACGGAGTTCGACGTAGGCGGCCATGTCGTCACCGGTGTTGAGGGTTCGGTCGAGGCCGGCGCTGCGGATCATGTAGTGGCGTTTGTCATTGAACCAAGTGGCGCGCTCGATATGGAGTTCGGTGCCCCAGGCATCGCGGAGGTCCGCTTGGTCGGACTTTTTCAATTGGGCGAAGACTTTGCGGAGGTCGCCGACTTCGGGGTCTTCGCGGTAGGCGTTGCCCAGGTTGATGGCGAGCCTGCGGACCTGTTTCAAGAAGTTCGTCTGGTAGCGGCCCAGGTATTCGCCGTACTTGGTCATGGGCACGTCTTTGCCGAAGTCGGTTTGGATGTTGTTGGGGCTGACGATTTCGGTGGCGGAGAACAGAGCGCGGGCAGCTCGGTCGCGGCGGAGGGATTCGGATTGTTGGCCGCCTGCTGGGATTTCATCACCTTGCAATTTGTCGTCCTTGAACTTTTGGGCTGGTTCGACGATGTCTGGCATACCGAAGGAGTGGATTTCGTAGCGGGGCTTCATGACTTCTTGTTCGAGATAAAAAAATACTTTGGCGAAGCCGGGTTGCTTTTCGGCTAAGGCAAAGACGGCTTCGTCGACGACTTGTAAGCCGAGGGCGGCGTGGACGCCTTCGCCGTGGGAGTTAGTGACGCGGAAGCGGATGCGAGCTTCGTCGCCGGGCTTGTAGGCGGGGTGGTCGGCGTCGGTTTCGATTTTGAGTTCGTCAGCGGGTTGGACGAAGACAAGCCGGTGGTCGCCGACGGGGCGCGCGTCGCGGCCGAAGAGGTAGGCACTGAAGTCGACGGTGCCTGCTAGCTCGGGGGTAGCGGTTAGGGAGAGTTCGGCCTGGCCGTTTTCCAGTTCGAGATCGCGGGTGAGGATGGTTTGGCCTTCTTTCACGATATCGACATAGGCTGCACCGCGGACTTTGGTGGAGAAGACTTTGAGTTGAATGCGCTCTCCAGCGCGATAGACGGCGCGCTCGGTACGGAGGAGGATTTGGTCTTCGCCATCGCGAGACTGGAGGTCGACTTTGGTGGAGACGTGGCTTCCCTCCTGGTCGGTGGCTTCGATTTCCAGTGTGTCGCTGTTCTGGTTTTTTCCCGCTGGAGTGATGCGGGTTATGCCAATGCCGCCGTCATCGGTGGAGACGTGTTGCTCAGCGTTGCCCGCGGCGCGGACGACTACGCTGGCCTTGGCGGGGGTACCGTCGGCATAGGAAGTTAGGATGAAGATCTGGTTTTCGAGGTGAGGAACTAGCGAGCCACCTTCCGGAATGGCGGTAATGAGAAGAGGGGATTCGCTGACGGTGATGGGCTCGCCACGAGTTTCGGAGTGGCTGGCGGAGTCTTTTATCGTGGCTTCGATTAGGACGCGGGCTGCACCGTGGCTGAGGGGCAGACCGGCGAAGTATTTAGGAAGGTGGAGATCGAAGTGGTAGGCGCCGTCGGCGTCGGTCTTCCCCTGCGCAGAGGCTACTTCGTTGACGGCGACATCCATGGCGGAGGCTTTGATGGTGATTTCGGCGGCGTCGACGGGCTTGCCAAAGAAATAGTTGGCACGGACGGTGCCGGTGACGTGGTCGCCGGGCTGGTAGCCGCGCTTTTGTTTTTTGCCTACCGTCTTTTCTCCGGTTTCAGCGAATTCGACGGCTACTTTGAATTTGGGGAGGACGTAGCGCTCGACGTTGAGAGCGATTTCGGCGGTGTTAGTTGGCGTGTCGGGATCGCCCATAAGAGCGCGCAGGTGGTAGGTACCGAGGTTGACTTCATCGGCCAGACCGAATTCGGCGGAGGCTACGCCGAACTGGTCGGTCTCTGTGGTCTTCTTGAAGACTTTGTTGCCGCGGGAGTCTTCGACTTCGAAAGCTAGTTTGTGATTGGCGGAGGCCTCGTGGTCAGAGCGATCGAGGGCCAGGGCGCGGACGTGGATGGTTTGGCCGGGTTGGTAAATGGGCTTTTCTGTGGTGAGAAGGATGGAGACCTTGTCTTCAAGGTGGACGTCTTGCGTGAATTCGGTGGAGCCGATGGGGGTGTCGACGGTGTAGCGCAACTGGTAGGCGCCGACCAGTCCGGCGGGAAAGTGGAACTGGGCGTCGGTGGTGCCGCGATGATTGAGTTGGCCGCTGAAGAGTGGGCGTGGCTTGCTGTCCTTGTTATTTTCGGCGGCTAGTAATTCGATGTGCACGTTACCGGACCCGGGAATGATTTCGTTGGCGGAGTCGGTGACGATGACGCGGATGGCGGCGGGACCGCCGGTGAGGTAGGACTGTTGCCCCAGAATATGAATGACGGGCGTGCGGAGGACTTGGGAGATGGACTCGGTGCCTTCGATGGCGTTGGAGTCGCTGTCGTCGTATTCGAAACGGTAGCGGACGCGATTCCAGACCAGATCGTCGATGGGGAGTTGCTTGGCGAGTTTGATTTCGTCCTGCCAGCGGCCGGAGCCTTCGGTGAGGTCGAGGTGGCGGCGGGCGCTGCCGAGGATGGTGTCTTCGGGGTCGAGGACTTGCAGGGTGAGTTCGCCGGAACCAGCGCGGGGGGCCTTGTAGGGGATGGTTATGTGGAGGGAGCCGTGGGAATACGTGGCTGTGGTGGTGGGCGTGCCTCCTTCGGCTTGGTCGGGTTGGAAGAATAGGAAAGCGGTGGTGGCCAGGAAGATGGTAATCGCGAAGAACACGAAAGTAATCGGGTTGGGGGTTTGGCGGACGGGTTTCATGGGCGCTCCGTTGGCGGTCGTTTCCGGGTGGCGAACCGGGTGACCGTTCCAATATGAAGAACGCGGGGCGGAGTGTTTCTTGCGAGGAAGTTGTTGCCAGCGCCTAAAGGCGCTCATCGACTGCTCTATTTGGCATACCTCAAGGCATGCCCTGATACGAAACCTAACCCTTACCTCGGGGGCTTTGTTCCGGGTTGACTTTGCTCGAACAACACCGCGTGGGCGGGGCGCCCGCGACTACACGACTGGGGAGGCCCTAGGGGGAGGTGCTTTCGGGCCAGATCACGTGCCGGAGCGGGGGGTCGAGCATGGTCAGGAGACGAAAAGCGGGAGAGGCTCCGCGGTTTCGGTTTGGGGTCCAGGCTGAGGGTTCGAGGAGGTGGAAGGCCTCGTGGTATTGGGCGTAACGGCCGCGGTTGCGGCGCTGGGCTGAGGGGAGGCTGAGGGAGGTGCGTCCGAGCAGGGCTTCGACGGGGAAGAGGTAGAAGGTGTCCTCGGGAATGAGGTATACGGCGAGGACGTCGATGTCCTGCTTGGTGTAGGAGGCTCGGCAAGTGGGCCCGCCGCGCTGGGCTTTGATGTGGTAGGTGGTTTTCGAATTGAGCACCTCACAGGATTTGATCTGCACCCGGAGAAGGTGGCGGTTGTTGTCGACGATGCAATCGTAACTGGACTTTTCGCCGAAGGGCCGGGAGACACTGTGGCCGTGAAGAACTGCGCGATAGAGGAAGGCGGCTTCGCCGATTTCGCCGCGATAGTTTGTGGTGCGCATGCTGGATTTGCTCCGTTATTGGAATTCGGGGCCTGATTCAATCTTGTGGGTGGAGGGCTCTTAAGTCCAGGGATATTTTTGTAATATTTCTGTTTATGGAAATAACCATCCTGGGGTGCCGGAATGTTGGCACCACGAGGAAAATGTTTGCAGTTGGCCGGAGTGGGTGTGCAATTTTGTGCATGGCGGTGACGGTGGGCTGGCTGGTTAGATCGGCGGGCCATCGTTATTGTTGATCCCGAACGCTGAGAGCTGCCGCCAAGAGATGGGCCTTAGGGATGCTTTGACTGATTGTCTTCCGAGACCTCGGACACCGATTCCAGTTCGAAATCGTACTCGCGTTTAAGGACAAAGCCATGTTCTGACCCACTGACTAAGCGACCTGTGATTGTCGCAAAGATCGGCTTGCTTGACCGTCTATGTTCCGCGAGGAATTGATAAAAATGTGAAACGGCGGTGGTTTTGACCGCTTCTTGATCATCGACGAGAAGAAGGGACTGCTTTGGGCATGCTCGATCCGATATAAAAGTAGCGTGCCTATACAGGTTCACCCTTATCCGTAGTGTCACCAGGTTTCCACGATACTTCTCTGCACGATACTTCTCTGGATGAGAAATAAGCTGACAAAAGGGGATTGTTTCCGCAGTCTTGCCTTGCGCTTGCGGTGCCCGATCCGAAGACCATGCTGAAGCGGCGAGCAAACTAACGGCTGCGTAAATGAGGGGATTTCGTGTCATTTGTACCCTCCTACCCACACGTTGGTCGGGATGACATCTCTTATATAGGATCGAGGAGTAGATTTCTTGGGAGTCGTGTCGATTCCCTGGTGTTGGTTCGACTAACGGGTAGGAGGAAAATACACCATGCAATATCTGATGTTGATTTACGACGTGGAAGCGGATTGGGCGAAGATGTCGGCTGCGGATCAGGAAGCTATGTATAAGGAGTATGGGCAGTTCACGCAGCAGATTGTGGAGAGCGGGAATCACCGGGCTGGGCACCAGTTGAAGCCGATTGCCACGGCGACGACCGTACGGGTGCGGAACGGCAAACGGGTGGTGACGGATGGTCCGTTTGCCGAGACGAAGGAGCAGTTGGGCGGGTTTTATCTGGTGGAGGCGAAGGATCTGGATGAGGCCATCTCGATTGCGGCTCGGATTCCTTCGGTGCGGCATGGGTCGATTGAGGTTCGGCCGATTGTGCCGCGGGGGGAGACGGCAGAGGGGAAGGTTGCGTAGTCTTGCTTCGACGCCTGCCTCAACCTCTTAAAGCAAAGTCCCTCGACTCCGCAGGCGCCTCGCTTCGCGAAGCGCCTGCTCCGGTCGGGATGACAATCTTTTCATTCTTTTCTCAGAACACACATCGGGTGGGAACTAGCGGCATGGATCTTGAGAAGCTGCATCGGGAAGAGTCGGGTCGGATTCTGTCGACCTTGATTCGGCTGCTGGGGGATTTTGATCTGGCGGAGGAAATGTTGCAGGAGGCTTATGCTACGGCGCTACAAAAGTGGCCCGTGGATGGGCCTCCTGCGAATCCCGCGGCTTGGCTGGTGAGTACGGCGCGGCATAAGGCCATCGACCGGCTGCGTCGGGAGAAGCGATTTGAGGAGAAACAGGCGGAGATAGCGAAATATTCGGAGTTTTTGGCGCAGCCCGCGGCGGGATTTTCGGATTCTGCAGAGGGGAAGTTTGCGGAGGTTGAGTTCGCCGATGACAGGTTGCGGTTGATTTTTACTTGCTGCCATCCGGCGCTGAGCGAGGAAGCGCAAGTGGCGTTGACTCTGCGGACCGTCTGCGGCATTACCACGGAAGAGCTGGCCAAGGCTTTTCTGGTGCCGGTGGCGACGATGGCGCAGCGGCTGGTTCGGGCAAAGAAGAAGATTCGGGATGCCGGAATTCCATATTGCGAACCTTTGGCGACGGACTTGGTGGAGCGGCTCGATGCCGTGCTGCTGGCGGTTTATCTCATCTTCAATGAAGGGTACTTAGCCAGCAGCGGGGATGCGCTGGTGCGGCGGGAGTTGTGCGCGGAGGCAATCCGGCTGGCACGGGTTTTGTGCGCGTTGCTGCCGCAACCTTTTGAAGCGCAGGCGCTGTCGGCGCTGATGTTGCTGCATGATTCCCGTTGCGATGCGCGGGTCGGCGCTGACGGAGAGCTGGTGTTGCTGGAAGAACAAGACCGGTCGCTTTGGCATGCGGAGCAGATTCGCGAGGGGACGGAGTTGTTGGAACGGGCGCTGCGGGGCGGGGCTAAAGGGATGTATGCGCTGCAGGCATCGATTAGTGCGCTCCATGCCAATGCGAAGACGGCGGCGGAGACGGATTGGCGGCAGATTGCGGGGTTGTATGGGGTGTTGCTGCGGCTGCATGGGTCGGCGGTGATTGAGGTGAACCGGGCAGTGGCGGTGGCGATGGCTGGAGATTTGGAACGGGGATTAGGGTTACTGGAGGAATTGGAACGGCGGGAGGAGTTGCGGGAATTTCATTTGCTGCCGGCGGCGAAGGCGGATTTGCTGCGGCGGCTGGGTCGAGGGCGAGAAGCGGAGGGGGAATACCGGCGGGCGTTGGGGTTGGCGACGAATGATGTGGAGATACGGTTTTTGCGGAGGAGGGTGGCGGAGGTTCAGCGTAGCGGAGTTGCTTCGAGCTAGCGGAGCTTTGCTCCGCTGGACAGGCGGCGGCGCCTGTCCCTAACGTGGGTTTGCCCCTAATGCGTGGTGGAGGCGGCTCCACTCGTTGTTTACTTCACGCGTTCTTTAAAGGTCCTGACCCTTTTGGGCGATAGCTTGAGGGTGAGGTCGGACTATGACTGGAGCGTTCCGGGGAGCGGGTCCTTGGCAGCGGATGGAGAAGAAGCGCGAGCATCCGGTGACGATCCTGGTAATCGAGGATGAGCCGATGGTGCGCGAGGTATTGCAGATTACTTTGGAACGTAGCGGTTTTCGCGTGCTAATGGCGGGCGGAGGGGATGAGGCGCTGGATTTGTGCGAGTCGTCGCCGGAGCCGATTGATTTGGTGTTGACGGATATTGTGATGCCGGGGACGAGCGGGGCGGATTTGGCGGGGTATTTAGCGGCCCGGTATCCGTGGATGCGGACTGTGAGGATGTCGGGGTTTACGGAGGCGATGTTGAGCGCGTCGGGGATGCGGCGGGGAGAGACTCCGTTTTTGCAGAAGCCGTTTAGCCGGGAGCAGTTGCTGGCGACGGTGCGCGGGGCGCTCGAGACATAGAGACTTTTGGTGTGGGATGCAGTTCCATATTTGTTGAGAACATCTTCGAGTTATTTCCCGCGGTTTGCCTTCCTCCCGTTTTGATAAGTACACACCTTCGTTCGTAATGCTTTTTCGTTCTTCCTGTTGAATCCTTCCATAGAATCTGGAACACCGCAGAGCCCGTACCGAGGCTGGCGGCGAACATCGCACCGATCCGGATCAGAAATCCAAAGATTAGAACTCAGGAAGGAAGTCGCGATGAGAGCGATGGCGTTTGGGGAGGCGGCGTTATGGCGGCCTGGGGCGGAATCAGCGGGGCAGTCGTTGCCTCGACCGTCGTTGGCTGGACATTCTTCGACAGTGCGGGCTTTGCCTGGGCCATCCCTCGCCGGGCAATCGGCGGCTTTGTTGCGTGCCGTGGCGAGCGGGCGGCAGGCAGCCGCGAGTGAGGTGGACATTCTGATTGAGGCGGAAAGCGGCACGGGGAAAGAGGTGCTGGCGCGGATGATTCATCAGGGGAGTTCGCGGCGCGGGCGTCCGTTTGTAGCGGTCAATTGTTCGGCGGTGCCGGAGGCGTTGCTGGAGAGCGAGCTGTTTGGACACGCCAAAGGGGCATACACCGGGGCGAATGCGGCCCAGGCGGGGCAGATTGAATCGGCGCAAGGAGGGACGCTGTTGCTGGATGAAATTGGGGAGATGCCGCTGCATTTGCAGCCGAAGTTGCTGCGAGTTTTGCAGGAACGCGAGCTGCGGCGGCTGGGGGAGAACCGGAATATTCAGGTGGACATTCGCGTGGTGGCGACAACGAACCGGTCGCTGGCGGGGATGGTGCGGGAGGGGTTGTTTCGTGCAGATTTGTATTACCGGTTGAATGTGATTGCGTTGACGCTGCCTCCGTTGCGGGAGCGGAGAGAGGATATTCCGCTGCTGGCGGAACACTTTTTGGAACGCCACGCGCCGGGACGGGGGTTGCGGCTGGCGGGGGAGTTTTTGGAGAGGCTTTGCGAGCATAGCTGGCCGGGAAATGTACGGGAACTGGAGAATTCGATCCGGCGGGCTGTGGCGCTCTCGCCAGGAGAGGAGATCACAGCGGAGTTGCAACCGGGGTTGTTTGAGGCGGCGAGCCTGGCGAAGGGAGAAGCGCGGGGGTCGGGCGGAATCGATGGGTTGCATTCTGGAGCGCCGCACCCAGGAGTCTTGCACCCTGGGATGAAAATTCACGATATGGAACGGACCTTGCTGGAGAAGACTTTGGCGGCGACCGGGGGAAACCGGTCGCGGGCAGCAGTGCTTCTTGGCATCAGCCTGCGGACGGTCCGGAACAAGATTCGGGAGTACGGGTTGCCGCCGCGGGGGGCGTATGGGGCTGATTGATTCTCCGATGCTGCGGGTGCTGAGCGGCTCGCTGGACGTGAATGCGTTCCGGCAGCGAGTGATTTCGTCGAATCTGGCGAATGTGGATACTCCAGGGTACCGGACTCGGGATATCGATTTTCGCGGGGCGCTGGCAGAGGCGCAGGCTTCGGAAGGAGACGGCGGTGGCGTTGGGTTGACGCCGGTGGCTCGGAAGTTGCAGGGGTTGATTGAGCGTCCGGACGGGAACAATGTGAGTGCCGATCGCGAGGGGTTGCTGCTAGCTACCACGCAGCTGCGGTTTTCCCTGAGCGCGCAGCTTGTGAAAGATGAGTTCCATAAGATTCTGTCGGCGATACGGGAAGGCGCTTAGATGCGGATGAAGAGCATCATTTGCAAGGCCAAACCGTTACCTCGGGGGCTAAAGCCCCACTCATTCCAGAGCAGTCATCGCAGCACTGAAGCGCTGCGCCGCCCAAAAGCCAAGGCGATCGCCTCCTGCAGTGCGGCTGGTGGGTCATGAATCTGTTTGGGGTGATGGAGATTGCGGGGTCGGGGCTGGGGGCGGAGCGGTTGCGGGCCGAGGTGGTGGCGAGCAATATGGCGAACCTGGAGACCACACATACGCCGGGCGGGGGGCCGTACCGGAGAAAGCTAACAGTGTTTCGGGCGGAGAACGCGTCGCCGTTTTTGTTTCAGCTGGCTTCGATTTCTCCTTCCAGCTCGGCATCCGCGACTACCGCCTTCGGAAGGGTGCCGGGCGGGGTGCGGATCGCGCAAGTCGTCACCGACACTTCGGCTCCGTTGCTGCGGTATCAGCCGGGGCATCCCGATGCCGATTCGGCGGGGTATGTGGCGTATGCCATTCGCAACATTACCCCACAAATTCGCGAAAAGTACTTCGTGGAAGAAAACGGCGAACTTTCGGTCGGAGCCCAGGCGCGCACGCGGGTGACGATCCAACGGCTGAACTTGCTGGACGACAGCCGCATGACTTTCATGAAGGGGATCGACATTATCTTCTGTTGCAACGTCCTGATCTACTTCGATGCCGCTTCCAAGAGCCGGGTCATCCAGCACTTCTATAACAATCTCTTGCCCCATGGATATCTCTTTCTTGGGCACGCCGAATCCTTGTTTGGCATCAACGACAACTTCCACCTGATTCACTTGCCTGCCACCACCGCTTACGGCAAAGGAGAACATACCCAGGGAAGGAGACGCCTGCCATGAGCAGCCTTTCACGCGAACAGGTTTTCAAGAAGCTGGAGGCAGTGGATACGATGCCCAGCATTCCCGCCACGCTGGAACCTTTGCTGCGCTACTTGAGCCTTCCGGTGGACCAGCTGGAAACGCAGAAAGTCGTAGACATGATTTCGCACGACAAATCTTTGACCGTGCAATGCCTCCACCTTGCCAACTCCCCACTGTTCTGCCGGTGGCACGCGGTCGATTCTTTGCGGGGCGCCGTAGTCGCTCTCGGCCTGGGACGGATGAAGGAAGTGGCTCTCGCCTGCTCATTCATGAAGATGCTTCCAAAACAAATCGGCGGAATTGATCCCGTCATATTTTGGGAACACAGTCTGGGATGCGCGCTGGTGTCTCGCCACCTGGCTAGAAAGTTGAATCTGCCCAGCGCGGATAAGGCTTATCTGGCCGGACTCCTGCACGACATCGGCATAATCGCGAACGTCGTAACTTTGCCGCAAGAGTTTGGCGAAGCCCTGGTTTTGGCTCGCACCCGGGAAATTCCTCTCCATGAAGCGGAACTCGAAATCATGGGTGTTACTCACGCCGAGAGCGGTGGAATTCTAGCGGCGCGATGGCGGCTCGCACCCGAACTTGTTGCCGTTATCAGCTGTCACCACACGCCCGAACGGGCTACAGAACACCGCGGCTTGGTTGCTCTGGTGGGCATTGCGGACCTGCTATGCCGCATGCGCAACCTGGGCTACGGCTACGCCGAGCGCAGGCTTGTGGATCTTATCGAAGAAAAGGCCTTCTCTGTCCTGGTGGAGGACTGCCCCACGCTCCAGGAATTCGACTGGGCACGACTGACGTTCGAGTTGGACAACTACATGTTTGAAGTCCATCGCCTGGTAGCGGCCTTGTACCGAATCCAATGACCGAATGCAATGACCCAGCCCTCTGACAAGTCGAAGCTCATACGCGTGCTGATCGCCGACGATAGCTCGATCATGCGTGCGGCACTGTCGCGCATGATCGAATCGGATCGGGAGCTACAAATTGTTGGATACGCGGTCGACGGCGTGGACGTTCTGGAACAGACGAAGGCCCTAGACCCCGACGTGGTAACTCTGGATATCGAAATGCCGCGTATGAACGGATTGGAGGCGCTCTCCCGCATCATGGCCGAATCGCCGCGAAGGGTGATCATGCTCAGTTCACTGACCAGGGAGGGTGCCAAGTCCACTTTTGACGCGCTGGAGCGGGGAGCCTTTGATTTCATTCCCAAGCCGGGCGCTGACGCTGCAAACGGAATCTTTGAGATTCGCGAAGACCTGGTGGCCAAGATCAAGAACGCGGCCCACGCCCCTTGGACTCAAGCCGGACCACCCTCCCGCAAGGCTTCCGCGCGTGCGGTACCGAATCTGTCCGCGCAAGTTCAGGCGACTCCGGCGATCGTTGCCATTGGCACCTCCACAGGCGGCCCGAAGGCAGTGCAAGAGGTGCTTTCACAATTGCCGGCTCACTTGCCAACCGGAATCCTGATCGTGCAGCACATGCCCGTGGGATTCACCGCACAATTTGCGGACCGCCTCAACCACTTGTGCCGGCTGGCGGTGCGCGAAGCAAAAGGAGAGGAAACCATCGATCCGGGAACGGTCTATATTGCCCCGGCGGGAATACACATGACAGTGAACCGCGTGGGCGCCCAGTATCGCACGCAACTCAGCAAGTCTCCTGCCGGAACGCTTCATACTCCCTCGGTCGACGTTCTGATGAACTCCGTAGCCCGCGCCTACGGCAGCCATGCCATGGGAATCATTCTGACGGGCATGGGGGCAGACGGCGCTCAGGGCATGAAGGCCATACGAGATGCGGGTGGATGGACGATCGGGCAGGATGCCGAAAGCTGCGCCGTTTATGGCATGCCTCGTTCCGCAGCCGAAATCAACGCATTGAGCCGCATTGCGCCCCTCTCCCAAGTTGCCGCCGAAATTATGGCGGCACTGACGCAACGGGCGAATACGGCGACGGTAAGTGCGTCTGCTCGCAGCGCGCGATAGACGGTCCCGACTTCTGAGCTGGCTCAGCGTTGCCGCAATAGAGTCAGTTGCGGATCGATGAGAATTTTACGCGTTCCGGACGGCACGCGAAGGCGGAACGCCGTCTCCCGACCGTCGGCGAAGATCCGTCCCAGCAATACCGGCGGCTGCCCCGGAATCTCCGCATAGAGCGGTACGGGCGTGATGAGGTCTTCGGGCGCATCGCGTTGCACAATCGTGCCGATTGCCGATGCTTCCTCTCGGGGATGCAGAATCTTTACACTTTTCAGTTCCAGAGACGGCACAGACGTTCCTTGAATCCAGCTATCCCAGAACCAATCGAGCGAAGGTTTTCCCTCAAACCAGAGCGACTTGGGCCAACGTGCCGCGAATTCGGCGAGCAATTCTCGAGTGGAGAGACTCTTGCCTGCATATTTTTCGCGCACGCCCCTGAGAATTTGCGTAAAGAGTTCGTCTGAGTTCGCGGTGTCGGCGCGTTTGGTGAGCATCGTGTCGTCGCGCAGCATCTGACGGAGCATGTGAAAGAGCCACGCTCCGCGGCCATAGGCGATAAGGTCATAGCCGAAGGGGAAACGCGAAGAATTCAGCCGCTGTCCGAGCGTTACGGCGCCTGCTTCAGACATGCGCCGGTCGCCACTCATCTGCAGGAGGTCGTCGCGATAAGAGTCGAGGACGGTTCGAAAGGCGGCTGGGTCCTTCCTCTCCAGATCGAGGAGCGCGCAGTAGCTGGCTAGACCTTCCGAAATCCATTGATCGCGATAGCTCTTCCATGGAACCAAGTCGCCCCACCACTGATGGGCGGTCTCGTGGGCTGGAGTTTGGCGCGCCAGAATGGCGTCAGCAGGACGAAGGTTACGGGAGGCCAGTTCCTGTGGAGACAAGAACGCGTATCCGGATAGGAACACAAGGCCGGGCCAGCCTTGGCTGGTCGGCCCCGGCGCCTGCGTCAGCGCCAACGATTCGTATGGATAGTCTCCGAAACGGCTGGCAAAAAATGTAACGGCATCGGCAGCACGGTCGGCTACCGCCTGCACATTGTGCACTGGCGAAGGAGGTCCGAAAAACTGGGGAATTGGGGGCGAACTGTCGGGCAGGTCTTTCCCGGTGGCCGAAGCAAGCCCCGGAGCCACTTTGGGCTTAGCCAGTCCCATCTCTCCCGTGGCGTATGCTTCCACGAGCACGCTGCCGGCTTTCGCGCTGGCTTTGACGTAGCGCCCGAGATTGAACCCCGCCACGGGAACCGGCCGCGGCGAAACCCAGAGAGAGTGCGGTTGTTCTGATGTTGAAGTTCCCCCGCTGGGCGGAGCGTCGTTGGGAAGGATCTGATCGGTGCCTGTGCGGTTGCCCGTCGCCAGCAGGGTCCATCCAGCAGGGTAAGAAAAGTTCAGGTCGAAATTGGCCATGCGGAGCCCGCGATTCGGGTACCACGTCCCGCGCGCTCCGACGGCCAAAAGTCCATTGGCTTCTTCCGATAGAACATCTCCGCCGTAAGTGAACTTCAGCGTGATGCGCTCGCCTGCTTTGAGTGTCCGGGGAAAGACGACTGCGACCAGATCGTTTCCCTGCCGCGCCAGTTGCGAACCAGTAACCGCAGGGTTGTGGATGAACTCCAAGGGCTCCCCGTCGGCCTCGACGCGCGTGAGAAGCAGGTAGCGGGAGAGTTCAAACAGTAGTGCGCGCTGCCCTTCGCGAAGAACGCTCAGCTCACAAGTGGTCTCCGCCTCGAGACGAGTCGGCGGGGTTATGCGCGCCAGAATCTTATAAGCAGGGATCTCAAAACCATCGGCAGCGTCCTCCGGCGGAGGGTGATCGCCACTGCGCTGCTTCGGAGTAAACGACATCCAGACGTCGTAATAGCTGGTGCCTTGAGCTTGCGCCAGCTGAAATACCTGCAATTGCTCCGGTGACATCGAGTCATAGAAAACATCGAATGCCCCCAGCTTCATTCCGAGCAACCGTGCGTGCAAGAATCGATCTTGCCTGGCGTCGCGGACGGGCGCATGGAGCGCTTCCGAAGATGGAAGCAGGGGCGCATAGGTCTCCAATAGGCGGAGTGCGTCCGATGCGGCCAAATCCGAGGCTCGGGTGTTCCACCGAGACACGAAGGCCGAAGCGTCCGGAGCGATCGCTAGATTTAGATAGGGTTTCAACTCGTCATATGTTCTATCATTGAAACGAATATAGCCAAACGCGAATTTCTCTTCCAGGATCGCCGAGCCCGTGAACAACGCCAACGAGGATCGCTCGGCGCGGTCGGGGGGAAGAACCAGGACTTCGCCCTCTCCCTCGAAAAGAGCACCGGTCACGTGGCCCAGCACATCCTGCGTGAATCCGATCGTCCCATCTTCCAGTGTCAGGTACAACCCCGGGCGATCAATATGGGCGTCGCGCACGTGATAGACGCGGGCCGCATCGAGCCCGACGCTCCCCAGGCGCAGGAACAACTTTTCAGCCGGGTGCGAGGCGTTCTCCGGTTGCTGGGCCACGGTCTGTGCCTCGGCGATCGAAGCCTGGACCATAGAAAGGGGAGCGGCGGTGAGAATTACTCCACAAGTGATCCTCAACCGCAGGTTTCGCGTTACCACCGTCACTTCAGTTGCTCCTTCGCGCGTTGCTAGACTCCAGAGTGGTGCGCACCCAGTCCATTTTTCTTTGCTGCTTTTTCGCGGTCGCAGGTGTTCCCGCGCCCGCTGAAACGCTCCATCTCAAGAACGGTCGTACGATTTGGGCGGACAGTGCTCGTGAGAATGGTACGCGCATTGAATACGAAGTCGGCGAGAATACCTTCGCCATCCCGAAATCGCTGGTGGATCACATCGACGCCGGGGGAGTTCCCCCGGAGTATTCGACGGGTTCAGGCGGCTCGAAGTCAACCGATATCGCGGCGCCGAGTGCCGAGTTGCGCATCGCCAACAATGTTTATGCGCTGGTTTTGCATGATGGCAAAGTCGACGCTGACGCTCTCGCCAAGCTGGAGAAAGAAAGCACGCCGGACAATGCGGCAGCGGGATACTTTCTGGCTGGGAGGCATGAGATTGAGCAAGGCAACACCAAAGCCGCGCGGAGTTACTACGAAAGCGCGTTGCGGCTGCAGCCTGAGAACGCGATTCTGCTCGCTCACTACACGGTATTGCTGCTGCGGGCCGGGGCAACACGGGAAGGATTGGCGTCCGCAGAGCATGCGGTGCGTGTGGCGCCGGATTCGGCCGATGCTCATGCGGTGCTTGGCGCGGCTCAGTATGCGTCGGATCGTACCAAGGAGGCCATCCAGTCCTGGAAGCGGTCGTTGGCGCTTCGCGCCGACCCTGGTGTGGAACGGCTGCTGGCGAAGGCGCAGAAGGATGCGACTGCGGAGGAAAGTTTTTCGGAGAATCAGAGCAGTCACTTCACGCTGCGATTTGAGGGAAAGCAAACCTCGGAATCTCTGCGGCGGGCGATTCTTTCCACTCTCGAATCGCAATATGACGAACTGGCTCAGACGTTGGGAGCATCGCCACGCGACAGCGTGACTGTCATTCTTTATACGAACCAGGCATTCTTCGACGTGACCCAGGCGCCTTCATGGACTGGCGCGTTGAACGATGGCAAGATGCGGATTCCGGTCAGCGGCCTGGACTCCCTGACGCCCGACCTAGCCCGCGTGCTCAAGCATGAACTGGCGCACTCCTTTATCAACTACATTTCGCGCGGCCGCTGTCCGCAGTGGCTGCACGAGGGCATCGCGCAAATGGTGGAGCCGCGCAATCTCATGGGTCGCGGCCAGCGCCTGGCACAGCTTTTCCAGGCACAGCGCGAGATTCCCTACAACATGCTGGAAGGTGGATTCATGAGCCTCTCTTCGGCGGAAGCGGGGGTCGCGTACGACGAGTCTCTGGCAGCTGTGGAATATATCCGGGAGACCTATGGCATGAGTGACGTGCAGCGGATTTTGCAGCGCATGGCAGACGGCAGTACGCCGGAGGCCGCCTTACGGGCTACCGTACACTCCGGGTACCGTGAACTGGAAACGGAAGTGGGCAAGTTTCTGGCGAGCAAGTACGGTGCTTAAGGTACTAAGAATATTATTCTGCGACGCCGGCTCGGTTTTGAGCGTCGAAGCAGCATTGTGAACTTCTTCGGACATCAAGACGAGAGTGCGGCGCCCACGTTGCGCCAACCTGAGCCCCCCGAGGCACCATCGATTCCGGGGGCTGAAATCGGCGCGGCTTATTCCGGCGAACGGATGGGCGGAGATTTCTTCGATTTTCTCCTGGTGAACTCGCGGCTCGTGTTTTTGATGCTGGATGTCTCCGGGCAGCGGGATAGCGCGCAGAATATTGCCGCCATTGTGCAGGACGATTTCCGCCGCGAGGTGCCCCAGTTGTTTGCCGCGACAGAGTTGAATGAAGCCACGGCTATCGTCGAGTTGTCATTGTCGTTGAATCGCACGGTGCTGGAAGCGGCGGCCGGAATTTGCGCTTCGTCGGCGTTTCTTGGTTGTTACGATCCGCAACTTGGTACTGTCTGTTACAGCAACGCTGGTCACGTTCCGGGATTGGTTCGCGACCGCACCGGCATCTCTCAGTTACCCGCGACTGGGTTGCCGTTTGGCTTGTTCTCGCATGCCACGCATGACGCTTCCATGACGGTGCTTGCGCCTGGTGCGGTTTTGCTGTTGGTCTCGCGCGGGGTGGTGGAGGCGCGGTGCCAGGGGAATGAATTTGGGGTTGAGGGTGTCTCGGCGACTTTGGAGCATGTGAATGCTCCCAGCGCGCAGCGATTGTGCGTTGCGATTTTGGACAGCGTTGAGCGTTTTATGTGCGGGCCGCCTACGCACAATGATGTTACGGCGCTGGCGCTGGTGCGACAGGGATAGGTCCCCCGGGGCTATGCCTGCCAAAAGCAGGTCCCTCCACTCCGCGGTTGCTTCGCTTCGCGAAACAGCCGCTCCGGTCGGGATGACAAAACTTTGGTTAGCCCTCGGCTACCGCGTAGCGTTCCTGTGGGCTGCCTTCGTTGGGGTTGAGGGTGCTAGCTTTTCTGCCGTTACGAAGCGTGGGGCGATGTCTGTGGGGATGTCTTTCAACTTTGCGAAAGCGGCTTCGAACTCGGGGCGTAGAGTGGCTGCTTCGTCGAGCATTTTCTTGGCGGCTGCGTAGTTTCCTTCGGCTTCCATGGTTAGCAGATCGCGATCCAAATCTCGCACGGCGGTCTTGGCTTTCTCCAGGTTGACGCTGAACGTTCCATCCTTCTCCGCCACGAACGCGCCTTTTGCCATCAAGTAATTCACCTGAATGGCCATGCCACGGCCGTGGGCCTCGTGCAGGCCAAATCGCAGTGTGCGGAAGGACGACGCGAGAAACGTGGTGTACAACTGGCGCTCGGCTGTTGGCCCCGTGGACAAGACTTTCTCGAGGCCCATTTCTTTTGCGTGGTCCATCATGTACTGCAGAGCCCAGAGACCGGTTACGTCGGCCTTGGCCTCCTCGATGGCGCTGTAGAGTTCTTTCATTTCTTCGCGGGGGGTTGTGGTGCGCCCTCCCACTTGAATTTGATGCGGCCCTAGGCCGTGCATCAGTTCGTGCGTAAGGATGTGGGTGAAGAACGGTTCGAATTTCACATCTGGCTGGGCTGACTTGGCGAGGACGCGGTGGGCGATGGGCAGAAGGACTTGCTGGAACTTCGCTTCCTGCACGTTCTTCAGCATGACGCGCTTGCTGCCTTTTTGCTGCACGACGCGGTCGTCGTTGGGCAGGTTGTAGGCCGCGGTGGTGACGCCGTGGGCGCCATCTCCTGCGGCAAGGATCTCGTCGACAACGCGAATCGGGGCGGCGGCGCCGAGTTTGGGGTTGCGGTATTTCGGGTCGAGCGGCAAGTTGTCTTCGAGTTGTTGGAGATGCGAGGCAAATGCGGCTAGCTTCGTCGATTCGGCTTCGTCGCGGACGTTGATGTAGGCCTCGAAGCTGGCTTTGTAGCCGAAGAGTTCGTCGTTGTAGGTCTCGTAGGGTCCGATGGTTATGTCGAGCGGGGCGTCCAGGTCCATCCATGCCATGTCGCTTTCGTAGTAGTCGTTGCTGAGGAAGGCGTCGGCCCGGGTTGTCAAGAAGCGCTTCAGGGAGGTATTTTCGGTTAGGGCGGCGGCCTCGCGCAGAAGCTGGGCTGCGTTCTGTAGGTCTCCTTTGTATTCTTCGCTGTAGGGAACAATTTTCAGCTTGCTGTCCTCGTTTCGACGAATCACAGTGAAGAAACCTTTGGCCTGGTTTTGCTGCTGCTCTGGAAGGGTGGCGGCCCATGCGTCGAATTCTTCCTTGGTCATACCTGCGGGATAGAAATTCGCGCCCTCCGGCTTTCGCTTAGGGACGTCAGGGAGAAACGCCTCAAACCCGTCTAGATTCGACCAAGGGCCTTTGTTGATCCAGAAGTAGTTGAGGCGGGCTTTGCCGAGCGCAGTTGGATCTTTTTGCAAGCTTGCGTAGAGGGCCTCGTTCCCGCTCCAGTACTGCTGTAGGAAAACGTCGTCCAGGATACGGCCGGCCATAACGAGTTTGGCCAGGGCCGCGCGGTCGCCCGACGACAAGTCGGTGAGATTTACCTGGAGGTCGGTGAGCGCGAATCGCGCGGCCATCTGGTTGAGTGCCTCCGCGTTGGGAAATGAGATTTCCTTCCCTTGAGCAGACATATGGGTTAATCCTGCCATCAATACGAGCGCTACGACTATGAATTTTGGCATGGAGCCTCCGGCCTTTCGCGGACTTGCGCCGCTCATCATAACAGCGGTCGCGGGGAGCGAAAGACGGTTACCCCTAGAAGGCCTTACTGCCGATCCCCTTCGGCAAGCTCAGGGCAAGCACTCCCGCTGGTCGGGATGACGAATCAAGATAGGCGGGTGGGAGGCTTTGGAAAGGGCTCCCACTGGGCTCCCTGCAAAGCAAAACGCTGCAAATCGGAGTTACAATGATGGCAAAGGTGTCGGGACAGTTTCTCCCGTTTTTCCCCGGCCACTTCCAGTAGAGGGTGTGTTTTTATGCGCTTAAGAAGCTATCGTTTTGCGTTCGCTGCTGCCGCAATCTCTTCGAGTCTGGCTCTATTTCCTCCTGCGCTGCGGGCTGATTCGGTGATTGAGGAGATCATTGTCCGCGTTAACAATGAGATCGTCACTCGGACCGAGTACATCCACAGTAAGGACCAGCTGAAGTCCGAAATCCGGCAGCAGGAGCCCAAAGATGCGGACAAGCTCTACGCCGACCGCGAGCGCGACGTTCTCCGTGACCTGATCGATCAGCAGCTCTTGCTGGAAAAGGGGAAGGAACTCGACATCAACGTCGACACCGACCTGATCAAGCGCCTGGACGAAATGCGCAAGCAGATGGGCCTGGAATCCATGGAGGATCTTGATAAGGCGGCCCAGGCGCAGGGTACGACCCTGGAAGACTTTAAGCTCAATATGAAGAATGGCATGATCACGCAAAAAGTGATCGGCAGCGAGGTCGGGCGGCACCTCACCATCGGCAAGGACGAAATACAGAAGTTCTACGAGGGACACAAGGATCAGTTCTCACAGACTGAACAGGTTCGCATGAGCGAGCTGCTGGTTTCGACGCAGAAAATGGGGCCTGATGGCAAGACTCCAGTGGATGCCGACGAGGCCGCGGTGCAGGCTGCGGAGGCCAAGGCCAAAGATCTGCTGGAACAGATTCGCAAAGGCGCTAGCTTTGAGGTGATCGCGAAGAAGAACTCCGATGGCCCGACCGCGGCTCAGGGTGGCGATCTCGGTTACTTTCAGCGGGGACAACTGGCCAAGGATTTAGAAGACAAGACCTTCGCTATGACGACTGGCGAGGTGTCTGACGCGATTCGCACAAAGCAGGGCTTCGTCCTCCTGAAGGTCAGTGAGCACACCCCGGCGGGCATCGCCACACTCAAGGAAGCCGAGCCCAAGATTCAAGACGCGCTCTACTACGAGAAGCTGCAACCAGCTCTGCGGACCTACCTCACGAAGTTGCGTGAGGATGCCTACATCGAGATCAAGCCCGGCTATGTGGACTCTGGGGCTAGCCCGAACCAAACGAAGTTCGTGCAAACAAAGGGCGTAGAGGCGAGCGCCAAGGAACTGAAGAAAAACAAGAAGCTGGGTCTGTTCCACGGCGGCAAGTCGTAGCCGCCTGGGCATCTGACATTCATGCGTCTCAAATCATGAAAGAGTTCTTCATCACCGACGCTTCGCGGCACGAAAACAGCATCATCACCACGAGTTTTGTTGTTGTCTCCAAACAGGTCAAGCCGAAGAAATCCGGAGAGCCCTACCTGGCGCTCACGCTTGGCGACCGCACCGGCCAGATTGAGGCCAAGATGTGGGACAACGTCGAAGATGCGATGGGCGCATTTGAACAGGATGACTTCCTCAAGATCAAGGGGCTGATCAACCGCTACAACCAGCGCTTCCAGCTCACTATTCACAAGCTGCGCAAGATGGTTGACTCGGAAGTCGACTTTGGCGATTACCTGCCCAAGGGCAACAAAGATGTGGGGGAGCTATGGCGTGAGCTGTGTGCTTTTGTTGCGACGCTCCAGGATCCCCACCTGCGGACCTTGCTCGACGCCTTTCTGGCGGACCCCGAAATCGCGAACGCCTACCGGAACGCGCCGGCGGCGAAGACCCTGCATCATGCCTATATTGGGGGTTTGCTCGATCACGTGGTTTCGCTGATGAGAAGTTGCGATCTGGTTTGCCGCAACTATCCGCAAGTCAATCGGGATCTAGTGATTGCGGGGGCGTTCTTTCACGATATCGGGAAGATTCACGAGCTGACGTACGCGCGGTCGTTTACGTACAGCACGCGCGGCCAGCTGCTCGGCCACATGATTATTGAGCTGGAGATGTTGCAGCAGAAGCTCGCGTTTCTGCCGGACTTCCCCGTGGGGCTGAAGACCTTGCTTGAGCACCTCATCATTAGCCACCACGGCCACTACGAATTTGGCTCGCCGAAGTTACCAATGTTCCCCGAGGCGCTGCTGCTGCACTACATGGATGATCTAGATTCGAAAATGGAGAGCATGCGCGCCCACCTCGAGCGCGACGCCGATTCACCGAACGCCTGGGCGGGATACAACCCTTCGCTGGGAAGGAATCTTCTCAACACGGCGAAGTTCCTGGCTGAGCCCGCGGCGTCGGGTGAAGAACCCGCGGACCCGACGGCAGCACCGAAGTTGGACTTTGAACCTGCCGAACCTGCCCCCGCGCCGGTTCTCGTGGAGAGGAAGTTTTAAGCATCTGCGCCATGCTGGACTTCTCCCAATTCGAGTACCTCACCTTCGATTGCTATGGCACGTTGATCAACTGGGAGGCCGGGATTCTGGGAGCGTTGCGCCCGGTCCTTTCCGCCCATGGCATTGAGCTTTCGGACGATGACGCTCTGGGTCTCTACGGGGAATGTGAAGCGGAGTCTGAGGCCGGCGAGTACAAGACCTACAGGCAGATTCTTGAGGGAGTGATCGAGGCATTCGGACAGCGGCTTGGGTTTTCTCCGTCTGCTGCGGAGATTCAATCTTTGCCGCAGTCCTTGGCGAACTGGCCGCCGTTTCCCGACACGGTTGCGGCTTTGCGTCAGCTCCAGACGCGATACAAGCTGGCGATCATCTCCAACGTCGATGACGATCTGTTCGCGGCAACGGCCGAGCTACTCCAACTCCCATTCGACGCGGTAATCACGGCACAGCAGGCGCGCAGCTACAAGCCGTCACTGAACAATTTTCAGTTGGCGTTGCGGCGGATTGGCAAGCCGAAGGAAAAGATTCTCCATGTGGCACAGAGTTTGTACCACGATGTTGTGCCAACGCGAGAGCTGGGTTGGAAGAACGTCTGGGTGAATCGCAGAAAGAACCAGCCGGGTCCCGGCGCAACGGTACCGGCGAACATCAAGCCGGATCTCGAGGTTCCGTCTCTTCAGGCACTGGCCGACCTCGCAGGAGCGCCAAGGTAAACGACCGCTCCGCCGTTACTCTGCGATGGGTACGCGGACTAGTCCCTTGCGTAGCGCATAATTGATGACCTGAGCACGATTGTGCAGTCCCAGCTTGCGCATGAAGTTGAACTTGTGCGCCTCAACGGTCTTGACGCTCAATCCCAAAACGGCCGCTGCCGAGCGCGCCGAGTTCCCTTCCGCGATCAGTCGCAAAACTTCTTCTTCCCGGCGTGTGACCTGCAAGTTGCGGGAGCCGCCGCGCCGCTGAGCTAGAAGCCGGGCATTCTCCACTAGCACAGGTCCGCCCATCGATCCGCTTTGCTGCCCCGAGCGATAGGCCTCAGTGAGCACCTCTGTCAGCGCTTCCGACGGCGCCGTCTTCAGCACAAATCCCAAAACTCCAGCCCGCTCACACTGCGCACGATAGGCTTCATCCAGGTAGGTCAGCAGGAAAACGAGCTGCGCGTTGGGATAGTCCAAGCGCGCGAGCCGAGCCGTTTCCAGGGCCGCGTGGCGGTCCTGATCCGCACCCACAACGACAACATCCGGGGGCAAGTATCCGGCTTGATGCATCGCTTCCTGGAAGGAAGAGCCTTCTCCCAGCAATTCAAATCCGGGCTGCTCCCGCAACAGGCGGGCGATCCCCTCCCGCACCAGTATCTGTTCATCCACCAGAACGCAACGTACGCGTTGCGCAGAAGACTCTGCTTTCGACTCTTGTGCGATTGGTAAATGCACACTTCCTCCCCCCGAGCCACTAAATGAGCAATGCAAGACAGAAGCGGCGTTGCACAGCCAAGGAAGCAATTTTGAAACTTGGTGGGATTGTAAACTTCTCCGAAGCAAACCGCCAACTCTTTAGTACCGGTAATGGGCCAGCAGGTTACCCTCCGGGTACAATGCCGGGCGTGACGGGAAGCGGCGCGCTTGCGAGCCTCGAGCGCCGCCAGGGCTCAGATCGGACTCGCCGCCCAGGCATTTGTGTTTGACTGCGAAGCCTGCTCAGCCTCAACCCGGTCCGTTACCCGTTCTTCCCGACCTGTTCACTGGATTCATCGGTTCACGATCTATTCCAGGGAGGAGAGAACGTTTGCGGCCATGGGACTGATGGTGCTCGAGTTACAGAGGCGCGGACCCCCGGCCGATGGGCTAGCGGAATTCTGACCGCCACCTACATTTAGTTCTCTCTCCGCTGGCAGTTGGCTCCGCCGGCGTCTTCCTCCTGGCCAAGACTCTCGCCGTCCGGCCGGCTGGCAAGACAACCAAACTTCGCTCGATGGGAGGAGATACGCAAGGTTACTGGTAACCGGATCCCGCCCCCGAATTCGGCAATTCCCCCTCAATCAGATAAAATTCAGAGTCCATGCTTCGCTACTTCACCACCGGAGAGTCCCATGGGGAGGCGCTCGTAGCCTTCATATCCGGCCTGCCGGCCGGACTGGCCGTCGATCAGGCCTTTCTCGACCACGAGCTCTGGCGGCGACAGCAAGGGTTTGGCCGCGGCGGGCGGATGAAAATCGAGCGCGACCACGCCCATATTCTGTCTGGAGTGCGTCACGGCAAGACGATTGGCTCGCCGATTTCCATCCAACTGGCTAACAATGACTGGAAGAACTGGACTGAGGCTCTACCCGTCGATCCCGGCGACCCCGGGAAGCACAAGCGCGTGGCCTCGCCCCGACCCGGCCATGCCGATCTTGCGGGAGCGCTGAAATACAACTTTTCCGAAGCCCGTTATGTCCTGGAGCGTGCGTCCGCCCGCGAGTCCACCGCGCGCGTGGCCATGGGTGGTCTCGCCAAGCTTTTCCTTCGCACCCTCGGCATCGAGGTTCTCAGTCACGTGGTTGCGGTCGGCGGCACTGTGGTCAATGGCGAGGTTCCCTGGGACAACATTGTCGCCAGTTGCGCTCGTGAAGAGATTCTATTGAACTGCTGTGACCCGGAGATTGAACAGCAGATGAAGGCCGAGGTTGACAAGGTTTTGCGTACTGGCGACACCGTTGGCGGCGTCTTCGAAGTTGTAGCCCATGGCGTGCCTCCGGGCCTCGGCACTTACGCGCAATGGGATGAGCGGCTCGACGGGCTCCTGGCTGGCGCGGTTATGTCGTTGCAGGCGGTGAAGGCCGTCGAGATTGGGATCGGGGTGGCGGCAGCTGCTGCGCCTGGCTCTGCCGTACACGATGAAATCGGCTACACCGAGGCGACGGGATTCGCAGGGTTTACCCGGCCGCGCAACAACGCCGGTGGGATTGAAGGCGGCGTCTCCAACGGGGAAGACATTCGCGTGCGTGGGTACCTGAAGCCGATTTCGACCTTGCGCCGTCCGCTCAAGTCCGTGGACTTCGAGACGCGTGAACCGGTGCAGGCGGCTTATGAGCGCTCCGACGTGTGCGTGGTTCCGGCTGCGGGCGTGGGAGCGGAATCCATGGTCGCGCTGACGCTGGCGCGTTGCGCTCTGGATAAGTTTGGCGGCGATTCCATGGACGAAACGTTGCGCAACCATAGCGGCTATCTTGAGCAATTGAAGAATTACTAACTACTCTCAATGATTCATCCCATAGTGAAGTTTGGCGACCCGGTGCTTGATAAGAAAGCCGCGCCGGTAACGGAATTTGACGCTTCTTTGCGTGAGTTGCTCGACGACATGTTTGAATCCATGTACGCTGCCCACGGCGTCGGCTTAGCAGCGCCGCAGATCGGCATCTCCCGCCGCATCGCGGTCATTGATGTAACTTTTAAGGAGAACCCGGAGGAAAAGCTTGTTCTCATCAACCCGGAGATCATTTATACCGAAGGCCGCATCTCGCAGAATGAAGGCTGTCTCAGCATTCCGGAATTTCGCGAGAACGTAACCCGTCCCAAGAAGGTCACGGTACGCGCGCAAGATGCAACAGGCAAATTCTTCGAGCATACGGGCGAAGAGCTGCTGGCCCGTGCCTTCTGTCACGAAACCGACCACCTGAACGGCAAACTCTACATCAGCCACATCAGCGCACTGAAACGGGATTTGATGAAGCGCAAGATCCGAAAGCTGATGAAGGCCGGCGAGTGGTGAGGGTAGGCGGAGGAGACGACCGCGGGTCCGGAAGGAAGTTTTTCTAAAGCGAACTGCATATCCCTCCCGTCGGTCGGGATGACAAGAATTTTATTTGGGGTGTTGCAGTGCTGTGGTGAGTTCGCGTATTTACTTCCTGCGTGGCGATCGGTAACCGGGTGAGCTGAGAAGTCTGTGAATCCTGCCTTCCATCTCGTGTTCTGCGGTACTCCGGCTTTCGCCGTTCCTAGTTTAGAAGCACTGATACAAGCTGGCTTTTCTGTAGACCTGGTGGTCACACGTCCTGACAAGCCCAGGGGCCGCGGCATGGAAATGGCGGTCAGCCCGGTCAAACAGGGCGCGCTTTCGCTGCAACTCCCTATTACGCAACCCGACAGCATCAAGAACAACGCCGAGTTTCGAACTCAACTGCAAGAGCTGAACCCCGAAGTTATCGTTGTCGTGGGCTACGGACGCATTATTCCGCAATGGATGATCGACCTGCCGCCTCTAGGGAACATCAATCTGCATTCCTCTCTACTACCGAAGTACAGGGGTGCTGCGCCGATCCAGTGGGCAATCGCCTCTGGAGAAACAGTCACAGGCGTCACAACCATGCGCATCGACGCGGGCCTTGATACCGGCGACATCCTGTTGCAACGCGAAGTCCCGATCGCGGCCAATGACACTGCGGAGACACTTTCGCCGAGACTGGCTGGAGTGGGCGCGGAGCTGATGGTCCAGACGCTTTTGGATATTAGGGAAGAAGCAGTCATCCCGCAATCGCAGGATCACTTGAGAGCATCGCTGGCCCCAATCTTGCGCAAGGAAGACGGGCGAATTGACTTCAGCCAATCGGCACCGGAGATCTACAACCGCCTCCGCGGCTTCCAGCCGTGGCCCGGAGCCTATACGAATTTCCGCGGCAGGCAGCTTTTGATTTGCAGCGCAAGAGTGGTGGAGCATTCTGCGGTGCGAATACCAGGTACCCTGCTGGTGGACAACAACCAGCTGCTGGCTTGCTGTCGCGCTTCTGTTTTGGAGCTGCTGGAAGTCCAGCCGGAAGGCAAGAAGCGAATGGTGGCCCGTGATTTCATCAACGGCTACCGGCCACAGACTGGCGAAGAACTCGGCGTCGCATGAGCATCTCTCCCGCACGCACCGCTGCGTTCGACATCCTGTTTCAGGTCGAAAAGGAAGATGCCTACGCTTCTGAACTTCTGCATTCCGCGAAGTACGGAGCACTCTCTCGGGAGGGGCTTTCTTCTGAAGATCATGGGCTGGCAACACAGATTGTGATGGGCGTTTTGCGCTGGCGCTCGCAGCTCGACTCCACGCTCGCGCCCTTCAGCAAGTGGCCCCTGGAGAAGCTGGACGCGGAAGTTCTTATCGCTTTGCGCATGGGAGCGTACCAGCTCACTAGACTCGAACGCGTGCCTGCGCATGCCGCAGTGCATGAGAGTGTTGAGTTGGTAAAGCGCTCACGGCGCACGTCGGCTGTTGGGCTTGTCAATGCGTTGCTGAGGAAGATTGGCGGCACGGCAGCGGCAAGGCGTTCCGGGCCCGGTCCAACACCTGCGGCCGAAGGCGCGAATACCTCATCCTCGATTGCCGCCGGGTACTGCCACCCCGAATGGTTGGTGGCGCGTTGGCTGGCTCACTTCGGCGTGGAGACGACGCGGGCGATCTGCGCCGAAAACCAACGCGTTCCCGCGACGCACATCCGCCTTCGCGAGGCCTCTGGCGTTGGTGGCTCCGCGCCGTTCGACTTCGTCGGGGAAGACGTGCGTCTGTCGCCCGGTTCTCTGCTGTCCACTGCGCGGCGGGTCGAATCCGGCGACATCACTAAGACACACGCTTTTCGCGATCGACGTATCGCCATTCAAGACGAAGCGTCACAGTTGGTGGCCCTGCTCGTTGGCCAGGGATCCCGCATTCTTGATGCGTGTGCCGCGCCTGGGGGGAAGACTGCGATTCTCGCCGAACGGAATCCCGCGGCGGCCATCGTTGCGCTGGATGTGCATCCGCACCGCACGCGGCTTTTGCGGGAGCGCGTACAAGCGGCGAACGTCGAGGTCGCTACCGCCGATCTGCGGTCGTTCGCTGCTAGCGAAAAGTTTGACCGCGTGCTTGTGGATGCACCCTGCACAGGAACTGGGACGCTGGCGCGTCATCCCGAAATCAAGTGGCGGCTGCGCGGGGAAAATATCGTGGAACTGCAGAAGCTCCAGGTTGAGCTCGTGCAAGCAGCCATGCGGCAAGTTGCACACGGCGGAACTTTGCTCTACTCCACTTGCTCACTCGAACCCGAGGAGTGCGAGCAAGTTGTGGAGGGGGCGATGCGAGAGGCGACGGGTAAGGAATTTGAACTGGGTAGTATTTCCAAAGAATTGTCACGATTGCAGGACAATAAGATTCTCACCGTCGCGAACGTTGAGCGTCTCACACATGGCCAATATCTTCGCACCTACCCAGGTGTTCACCCGTGCGACGGATTCTTCGCGGCGCTTCTGCTTCGGCTCTAGTACCATAACCAGTAATTTCGTAATCAGGTTGTGGCGCAGGAAATCCCTGTCGCGCAAGACGCGCCAAGGACGAAGCACCCAAGAGAGTCCTTCTGTCGTCAGCGTCGTGCGGTCACGGTACTGGCACTACGGCCGGACTTCGAAATTTACCGGCTGGCCTTCCTGTACGCGCTGGCCAGGTGCGGGAGTCTGAGAAAGAATGATGGATGCCGGGCCAATTGGGGCCAGTGGGGCCGCATCCCCCGGAACGTCCGGTGCGGCGGTCACGCTGCCGACATGGATGCGCGCGTTACCGAGTGCCCTAGTGGCGGAGGCCAATGGCGACCCGACAAAACTCGGCATTACGTACGCCCGCTGTTGCGGCGGGCCGGAGGTGAGCAGGCTTACGTTGGGCGAGGTTACGCTGGTCGAGTTTGCCGGCGGGCTCTGGGCGATCACAGTCCCCGCGTCTTTTCCTGGCGCGGACACGGCAGCTTCTTCCCCCACCTGCAATCCGCGGCGGCGGATGTTGATTGCCGCGGCGCGTTCACTTTGCCCCACTACATCCGGCGGCGATACCCGCATCGGCCCCAGGCTTTCCGCCACAAGAACACGCCATCCTCGCCGGACCTGCGCTCCGGCGTCGGGTGTTTGCGAGACGATTCTTCCTGCGGGGATGTTTGGGCTGTAAAACTGCCGGTCCACCCTCAAGGAGAGGCCAAGGTCCTCCGCCGTGCGTCCCGCCTCGTCGGGAGTCAGGCCCACGAGCTTTGGCACCGAGACCTGGCGGCCGTGAATGGCGAAGCGCATTGATGTCAGCGCGGAGATGAGCGCCACAATGACCAAAACCAAGCCAAGAAGCAGTATGCGGAAGAAAGACTTCATAGGATGACAATTATTTTGGTATCTACAAACAATTGAGTGCAGTATGCCCCGCCCGTACTCGCCCGCCGATCAATGCATTTCCCCATCGCCCGGTGCAACATCGGGAGTGTCGATCTTTGGCGGTGTGGCAGATGTTGAAGTAAGAGGCGCAACCGGGAACTGGCCTTGATCTTTGCCCTCTAGAGCCGCCTTCATGAAGTCGATCCACAGAGGAAGGGCTGCGTGGCCTCCGGATTCTTTCGCGCCGAGCGTCCGTTTTTCATCGAAACCCATCCACACGCCGCAGGTTAGCGTGGGGGAGAAGCCGACGAACCAGGCGTCGGTGAAGTCATTTGTCGTGCCGGTCTTCCCTGCCAGGGGGTACGGCAGACTGTTTGCCGAAATCGCTGTGCCGTGCAGCACTACTTCGCGCAGCATGGATGTCATAATTCTGGCCGTGCGGGCGCTGATTACGTCTTTTACATCTGGAACGTCTTGCTCGAGGATGTGCCCTTCGTAGTCAGTAACCTTGCTTATGTAGTGAGGCGTAACTCGCACGCCGTCGTTGGGGAAGACTGTGAAGGACGTAGTCTGTTCCATGAGCGTAAGATCGGCCGCGCCCAGGGCAACGGGCAGATATGCTGGAATGCTCGAGGTGACCCCGAAGCGACGGGCGTAGTCGATAACCGTACGGATGCCGATTTTATCCGCCAGCTTCAATGCCGGGATGTTTCTGGACTGGGCCAAGGCCCGGCGCAGGGTGATCGCTCCCTCGAACTTGTCGTCGTAGTTGTGAGGCGTGTACGGACCCGAAGGGGTCTGAAATGTTATCGATTCATCTACGATGACATCATCGGGCGACCCGCCCTGGTCGATGACGGCGGTGTAGACGTAGGGTTTGAAGGAGGAACCCACTTGCCGTTGCGCCTGGGTTGCACGGTTGAATTTTGACTCCTCGAAGTCGCGTCCGCCGACCATGGCCTTGATTTCTCCGGTCGCGTTGTCGATGGCCATGAGCGCTGCTTGTGCGCCGGAATCTTGTTCCAGACTCACCTGTGCCCTACCGTCTGGAGTCGCGAAAAGGATTCTTACGTAAGCCAGATCGCCCACTAAGAAGAGAGACTCCAGCTTGCGCCCCGTCCACTTGGCGTCCGCAGGAACCAACACTGCCGAGTAGCGGCCCATCTTAAGCTTGACTTCCGTCTGCGAAACGCTGGTCACCAATGCGTGCCAGTAAGAACTTGGCTGCGCCGTGTCTTCCCAGTCGGGATGCTGGAATTTGTCCAGCGACTGGCCCTCGGCGACGACGTTGCGAGGGTGGCTCCGCCAGCCGTGACGGCGTTCGTAGGCGGCCAGGCCGTCAAGGACGGCTTGGTTCGCGGCCTTCTGCATTTCCATGTTGAGCGTGGTGTAGACGCGCAGTCCGCCTTCGTGGACCTGATCGCTGCCGTACTGCGTTTCCAAATAGCGCCGGACTTCTTCCACGAAATAGGGAGCCAGCGAGTTCGGATCGTGCTGTAGGTTCAGTTGCAAAGGCTTCGCCTTCAACACCGTTGCTTGCGCTGCCGTGATCTTTCCATCTTCGAGGAGCGCGTTGATAACAAGATTGCGGCGCTTGAGCGCACGGTCGGGATGATTGATGGGCGAATATACCGACGGGCCTTTGGGCAGACCCGCAAGCAACGCGGCCTCTTCGAGCGTTAGATTCTTGGCCGGTTTGCCGAAGTAATATTCAGATGCCGCTTCGAAGCCGTAGACACCGTGGCCGAGAAAAATCTGGTTGGCATAGAGGGTGAAGATTTGCGATTTGGTGAAGCGACGCTCGATCTGGATGGCCAGCAAGATCTCCTGGATTTTGCGATGGAAAGACCGGTCGGGAGATAGGAACAAATCGCGCGCGAGTTGCATGGTCAAGGTGGATGCGCCTTGGACCTTGCCGCCGGACTGAATATCGCGATAGGCCGCGCCCATCATGCGCCATAGGTTGACGCCCCAGTGGCGTTCGAAGTCTTTGTCTTCGATCGAGATCAAGGAGTCGCGGAGGACTTTGGGAAAGTCGTCATAGGTGACAATCACGCGACGTTGCAAGGCGAACGAGCCGACGACGCGATTCTGATCATCGTAGAGCTGGGTAACGGAGCTGGGACGGTAGTGCTCGAGTTCGTCTACCTGGGGCAGCCCGGTAGAATAGACAAGCAGACTGCCTGCTGTACCTCCCACGGCAATCGCCATCAAAACGAGTGCGCCGAACAAGACGCGCCCCACCAGCTTTTTGCCCGCGACGTGAACTGTGGGCAGCTGTTCGAAAAGAGTTTGCATGGACTCAAGTCAGGATAGCAGGGGCGAGTTGGAGCATCCAGATTCGGAGGTGTGCGACCGGAAGATTGCTGAGGCGGAGCCATCTTTCCCTTTTTGACCTTTCGAGATCGTCTACATGCCGTCGTAGTTGGGTCCGCCGCCGCCTTCGGGTGGGACCCAGGTGATGATCTGGTAGGGGTCCATGATGTCGCAGGTTTTGCAGTGCACGCAGTTGGCGGCGTTCAGGCTGATGCGTTTGGGGCTAACAGTGCTTGCCGGCGCCGTGGCATCCTCGACCATTTCGTAGACGTTGGCGGGGCAGAAGTGAGTACAAGGGTTGCCGAATTCCTTGGCGCAGCGCGTGTCGCAGATGTTGGTGTCGTGGATGACGAGGTGAGCAGGTTGGTCTTCCTCGTGCTTGGTACCGGAATGGTAAAGATCGGTGAGCTTATCGAAGGTAAGCTTGCCGTCGCCTTTGGCATCGCCGAGGAGATGCGCTTCGGGGCCGCCGTCGACGTGGAACGCGGCCGGTTGGCGCAGGTTTTCGTGGCCGAAGTGCGAGGGGTAGCGTTCGTGAAGGCCGCGGCCGAAGGTGACTTGCTGAAGTGCAGTATGAATGAGTCCCGCGTAGAGGCCCTTCTCGAAGCCTTGATGGAAATTGCGGACTTTCCAGAGTTCTCCCTTGATCCAGCTTTGGTCGATACGTTTCGGATATAGGCCAAGTGTACTGGCGGAAGAATCACTCTTGCGCAGGGCTTCGAAGGCGGTTTCGGCGGCGATCATGCCGCTCTTCATGGCAAGGTGAATTCCCTTGAGGCGGGCGGAATTCACGAAACCAGCCGAGTCGCCGGTGATCATGAAACCATCGCCAGCCAAAGCCGGAAGCGCCCACCATCCGCCGTAAGGCAGGGATTTTGCGCCGTAGCGGATCATGCTGCCGCCTTCGAGAAGCTTGGCGATAAAGGGATGGCGCTTGAATTCCTGTAACACGCGCTGCGGGTCGAGGCGCGGGTCTTGGTAGTCGAGCCCAGTGACGAAAGCCAGAGAGACGATGTTGTTTTGGCCGCCGTAGAGGCCGGCGCCACCGTATTCCTTGGTGGTGAGCGGGTAACCTAACGTGAGGATGACTTCGCCCGGCGCGATGCGGCCTGGCGGAAGTTCCCAGAGTTCCTTGACGCCGACGCCGTAGGTCTGCGGGTTGGCGTCGCGCGCCAGATCCAATTTCGCGATGAGTTCTTTGGTGAGAGATCCGCGGGTGCCTTCCGCCAGAATTACGACTTTCGCCTGGATGTCGTAGCCGGGCTCGAAGTTCGACTTCTTTTCGTTCTTCTTGTCGACGCCTTTGTCGTCGGTGCGGACGCCGGTGACTCGGTTGCCGTCGTAGAGGAGTTCGGAGCCTGCGAAGCCGGTGAAGACGGTGATTCCGGCGGCCTCCACTTTTTCCGCCATCCATTTGACGAAGCGGTTGATGGAGATGACGTAATTGCCGTGATCCTGCAGGGGTGGCGGCGTAACAGGGAGCTTGAAGTGCCTCGACTCGGTGAGAAAGTGAACGGATTCCTTGTGGACCTTGGCTTCGATGGGTGCTTCTGTTTCGAATCCGGGAAACAGTTCGCGCATGGCGCGCGGGTCAAGGACGGCACCGGAGAGGCAGTGTTGGCCTGCTTCGCGGGCTTTCTCGAGGACGTAGATGTTTTCTTTGCTTAGCGGCGCGTCGGGATGGATGGCGTTGTATTCGTCGATGAGCTGCGAGAGGCGGAGGGCGCAGGCCATTCCAGCGGGGCCACCGCCTACGATGACGACGTCGGCTTCCATTTTCGGGCGGTCGCGAACATCGAGAGGCTTTCGGAAAATGAGCATGAAGTTCTCAACGCTTGAAACTAGCTTCCGGCTTTTGCTTTTTTGATCTCTTCAATTAACGGAGGCACGATGTCGAACAGATTGCCCACTACCGCTACGTCAGCGATTTCGAAAATGGGCGCTTCGGAGTCCTTGTTGATTGCCACCACCGCGCGTGCGCCCTTCATGCCGACGATATGCTGAATTGCGCCGCTGATACCCAGGGCTAGATAGAGCTTGGGCGAAACCGTCTGGCCGGACGATCCAATTTGGCGGTCCATGGGGAGCCAGCCGTTGTCACAGATGGGGCGGGAGGCGGCGAGTTCTCCGCCGAGGGCAGTGGCGAGCTGTTGGGCCAGTTCGATGTTTTTCTGTTCCTTGATGCCGCGGCCGACGGAGACGATGATTTCGGCTTGGGTTAGGTCGACGGCTTGCTTGGCTTCTTTGAACCAGTCTTCGGGCTGGTTGCGGACGGCGGCGTCGAGGTTCACTGCGAAGCTTTCGACGGGTGCGGTGGCTGAGCCTGCCTCGGCTTTATCTCCGCGAAAAGCTCCGTTTTGGAACGTTGCGATCCAGGGGGCGTCCGAGCCGAAGCTGACGTCGGCGGAAAACTTTCCCTGGAACATCTGTCGAGTGAAGAGAAGCTTTCCGGCATCGCGCTTGTAGCCGGTGCAGTCGCTGATCACGCAGCGGTCGAGTTGCGTGGCGAGCTTGGGCGCAAAGTCGCGGACTTGGTAGGTGTGCGGGAGGAGGACAAGTTTTGGGTGCTTGGCGGTGATGAGGTGCTTCAGCCCGGCCGCGAAGGCGTCGGGCGTGTAGCGTTCGAGTTGCGGGGAGTCGATGGCGTAGACCTTGGCGAGCTTCTTGGCGGCGACTTCTGCCGCCAACGCGGCGACGTCGTTGCCTGCTACAGCTGCTTCAACGGCCCAGCCTGTATCGGCGGCGATAGCTTGGGCGGCAGCGATGGTTTCCCAGGAGACGCGGTTGAGCTTGCCCTGGTGTTGCTCGACGATGACGAGGATGGTATCTGGCATTCGCTTCGGACTCCTAGATCAGTGGAACCTTACCTCAGCGACTAAAGCCGACAATCTCATCGGGCTTATTTGCAGCGCTGAAGCGCTGCTCCACCCAAAAGCAAACTCCAACCCGACACTTCTACAGCTGACGTCTACAGAACGCGCAGCTCGTTGCGCAGTTTATCGACTAGCTTTTTGGCGATATCCGATGGAGAGCCTTCGAGGGTTTCCGTTTTTTTGGTTTTCTGCGGAACGTATAAGCGCTCGATCTTCTGCAAATTCGGCGTTAGGGCGCTTTGCACTTCCGCCAACGCGACCTTGCGCAACGGTTTGTTCTTGGCCTGCTTGATGCCGATTAGAGTCGCGTAGCGCAGCTTGTTGATTCCGGACTGGATGGTGAGCACGGCGGGCAGGGGCATGTTTACATATTGGAAAAACCCGGCTTCAAGTTCGCGCTTGACGCGGATGCCGGTATCAGATTTTTCCAGGTGCATGATGATGGTGGCGTGGGGCCAGCCCAGCAATTCGGCGAGGATTACGCCGGTTTGGGCGAAGCCGTAGTCGTCGGATTGCAGGCCGGTGAAGATGAGATCGAATTGTTCGTCTTTGATGGCGGCGGCGATGGCTCGGGCGGTGTTGAGCGCATCGATGCCTACGAAGGCCGCGTCTTCGAGGTGGATGGCGCGATCCGCTCCCTTGGCCAAAGCCTCCCGCAATACTTGCTGTGCGCGCGCGGGACCGGAGGTGATTGCTACCACCTCGCCGCCATGCTTCTCTTTTTGGCGAAGAGCTTCTTCTAGCGCGAAGGCGTCGGGCTCGTTGACTTCGTAGGAAACGTCTTCGCGAATCCATTGGCCGGATTCGTTGAGCTTGAGCGGTGCGTCTTTCTGGGGCACCTGCTTCATGCAGACTAGGATCTTCATTGGATACCTCTGGGCCATCGGCTGTCGGCTTTCGGCTGTCGGCTGCTGCCTGAGACCGCATGGCCAAACTGGTAAGTATACGCGGGCGCGAGCGGTGGCTTCTAGGCCAAGGCTTGAGCCGAGCGTTGCTCGGCTGGGCAGGCGAGGGCGCCTGCCCCTACATGGGTATTAGCGATGCGTCCTGTGTTATTCGGTGAAGACTACTGATTGCAGGCTGGTGATTTCGAAGCGTTTGCGGCAGCGGATGTTTTTGCAGCCGAGCAGGTCGTCGCGGCGGACCATGTAGGTGCGGAGCTTGGCGTAACGGGCACGGTCGCGTTCGTCGGCGCGGTTGGGGATTTGCTTCTTCTTGGTGCGGACCAGCCAGGAGACCTCGTATTCCGCTTCCTGCCGGCAATGCGGGCACATCAGCGTGTGCCGTTTGGTTTCAGCTTTCTCGTCGAAAAAATCGCGCTCTTCCATAGAGGTATCCCGGGGCGTCTCGTGGTCTTGAGTTCGTTTTAAGGCTTACCATTATGCCATTCTCTTCCTGAAAGCTGCTATGGCAAGATGGCTGGGATGGCCAAGAAGAAGAAAAAGCGATTTGACGTGACCAAGGCGGTGAAGGCGGCTTCGCGGGCGAATATTGGCGTGGTGCCGGCCACGAAGCGGGTTCCGATGAAGAAAGAACCGGGACAGAAGCACAAACCCACATTAGCGAAGTTGCTGGAGGACGACGGTTCGGTCCGCTGAACGCTTTCGCGCCTTAGCGGAGCGGCCTTTCTTGCTTTTTGAAGGTGCTTCCACTAGATTGCAGTTTCCGAGGGATTGTCAGCGCGAGGAACAGTTTTGTTCGCAGGAGATGTGGGCATGAGTGGACATTGGATGAAAACTTCGTTTGGCGTGGCGCTCACGCTGATCGCAACAAGTTGGTTGAGCTGCGGACTGGATCATAAGCTGGTGGCAATTGAGATCCAGCCGGCTGCGGGATTCAATTTCGCGACTCCAGATCCTGCCGCGCAGGGCGTCTTCACTGCGATTGGGACATACGTTCACCCACCGGGCACGGCGGATATTACCAGCAAAGTCACTTGGAAGACTGATGTTCCTCAGTTGCTTGTGGTCACCGGCGGGGTGGTGTCGCCCCAGCCTGGGAATGTCTGTGGAATTGCCGACGTGTACGCCGATTTCAATAGCGGCGGAAATTTCGTTACGAATTTCGCTACTGTCACGGTGAACGATCGGACGAGGGTGGATTGCCCAGGAGGGAGCACCACGCAAGCAAGTGTGACAGTGAGTCCTACACCCTCGGATGGGGGTACGATAACGAGCGTGCCGGCTGGAATTGCATGCAATGTTGCTGGTGGAACTTGCGGTGCTCTCTTTAACGTGGGCAGCACCGTCACGCTCACGGAATCACCGCTTGGAGCCCACACATTTACCTCGTGGGCCGGGTGCAATCCTCCGGCCGCTCAGACTTGCTCCCTCACGGTGCCGACGAACGGAATCATTGTCGGCGCAACTTTCAATTGACGAGGTCACTTCCTCAGGGGCTAAAGCTCCAGATTCCATGAGGCTTGTACGACAGTGCTAAAAGCCGTGCCCCTTCAAAGAGACTCCAAGACGCAGGGTTCGTGGAGTTTCCTTTAGACCGCGACCGCCTGTCTCACAAACTCCGTGAACTGGCGGATGTCGCCTTCCGTGGTGTCGAACGAGCACATCCAACGGACTACATTCTCTTCTTCGCGCCAAACATAGAAAAAATAGCGTTCCTGAATCTTGGCGATGGCGTGTTTCGGGAGCTGCACGAAGACTCCGTTGCCTTCGACCGGGTAGACGATTTTGGCTTGCGGGATACGGCGGACTTCTTCTTCGAGGATGCGCGCCATGCGGTTGGCATGCTGGGCGCTGCGCTGCCAGAGATTATCGGTGAGGATGGTTTCAAGTTGCACGGAAATGAAACGCATCTTCGATGCTAGCTGCATGCCTTGTTTGCGCCAGTAGAGAAAATCTTTGCTGAGTTCTCTCCGAAAAAAGACTACGGCCTCGGCTCCGATGAGGCCGTTTTTTGTTCCGCCGAAGGAAAGGACATCAACGCCAAGGTCCCCCGTGGCCTGGCGTAGCGTTAAGTTCTCGCTCGCAGCCGCATTGGCGATGCGGGCGCCGTCCATGTGGAGGAGGAGGTCGTGCGAGTGGACAAAATCGGCGAGCGCCCGTATTTCTTCGGGCTTGTAGACCGTGCCCATTTCGGTGGCTTGCGTGATGGAGATGATGCGCGGCTGCACGTGGTGCTGATCGCCGATGCCGTGGTAGTGGTGCGCAACGGCGTCGACGGTGAGCTTGCCGTCAGGGGCCGCGATGGGAATGAGTTTGCAGCCGGTGAATTTTTCCGGAGCACCGCACTCGTCGGTGTAGATGTGCGAGGCCTCCGCGCAGAGGACGGCCTGGAACGACCGTGTTGCGGATTGCAGGCTCAGGACGTTGGCGGCAGTGCCGTTGAAGACGAAGAAGACCTCGACATCGCCGAAGTGTTCGCGGAATTTGGCGCGGGCGCGGTCGGTGTAGAGGTCGTCGCCATAGCCGACCGTGTGGCCGGTGTTGGCGGCGGCCAGGGCTGCGAGAACCTCGGGATGCACCCCGGCATTGTTGTCGCTGGCGAAACTGCGGATGGGCTTCGACGTCATCAGTCAGGGCTGGGGCTAGGAAAATTTGGCCTGAACTTCGGGAAGCATCAGGTAGCCAATGATCGCGATATCGATGACCGGGCGAATGAGGCTGAGTGGGTGCGGGTGGAAGAGCGAGCGAAGTGAGAACAGCAGGCTCAACGCGGCTAGAGCGATGGCGAGAATTCGTCCCCAACCCTTCATCAGGAACACGCCGAGACCAGCGATGGCGGTAAGAACTGAAAGTCCGGCGATTGCGATTCCGAGGAAGGCGCCGAGGCCAGCGAGAAAGGTGGGCAGAGCCGTTCCGGCGGAGAGGGCATGCATCGCTCTGCCGGCCAATCCGCCAGCGACGGCTATACCGAGGCCGAGAAAAATTCCGAGAGCACTGCGAAGCCAGAACCAGACTGCGATCAGTGTGACACCCAGTGGGCGCATGGGGAAAGCCTCCGTGTTGAAGCACTTGAGGGTAAACGCTGGGAAGGGTTGGGTCAATTGCGGCGTTAGTTGACGGCCGACGTGCGAGAATTCCGGGATGCTGGTCATCCACCCCGACGCCCATGCCGCACTGCGCCGCCATGGTGAAGAGGCATACCCAGAGGAGAGTTGCGGCGTCTTGGTGGGGAGTTTCCGCGATGGCGCATCTATGGTCATGGCCGCGGTTCGCTGCGACAACGCCCGCCGGGATTCTCCTCGGAATCGCTATGCTATTGATCCGAAAGAGCTTGTTGGAATTCAGCGGGAAGCTCGCGGAAAGGGACTAGAAATTGTGGGCTTTTACCACTCCCATCCGGAGCACCCAGCGGCATGGTCTTCCACGGATTTGGCGGAAGCTCATTGGATTGCGTGCTCGTATGTGATCACCTCGGTTGCGAGCGGGCAGGCTGCCGAGACTAGGTCGTTCCGGCTGGAGGGCTCCTGGGATGACAAACGGTTCGTAGAGGAGGAAATTGTCCTGGAATGATGGTCCTCCGAAGGGATCATCGGCAATCTTGATAGTCTTGACTCAAATTTCTCATGGCGCTTCGCAGCTGCCAAATTGACCCTCCGCTCTGCGCCCTCTATTCTTAGAAGAGCATCTATTGACCTGCTGACTTTGCCGACTGGTACCCCGCAAGACCTCGCGGTTTAGACTCTGAGATTGACCCGGCCGACCCCGTGGTCGACGCCCAAAGGAATCCGAATGGCCCCCGTTGCTTCCGCTGATACGACCGCATTGCCCACGCTGACTAAGGATGAGGTTTTGCGCTATTCGCGCCACCTGATCCTGCCCGAGGTGGGGATGGAGGGGCAGCAGAGGCTGAAGGCGGCGAAGGTGCTGTGCATTGGCGCCGGAGGGCTGGGCTCTCCTTTGGCGTTGTATTTGGCCGCCGCCGGTGTGGGCACCTTGGGGATCGTCGATTTCGATATTGTTGACGTTACCAACCTACAACGGCAGATTCTGCACAACACTGACGACGTGGGGCGCCGCAAACTGGACTCTGCGGCTACGAAGCTGAAGGCGCTGAATCCACATTTGAATCTGCTGACCTATGAGACCAAGCTGACCAGCGAGAATGCGCTGGAGTTGTTTGCGCAGTTCGACATGGTGGTCGATGGCACGGATAACTTCCCTACGCGCTACCTGGTCAACGATGCTTGCGTGCTGACGGGCAAGCCGAATATCTATGGGTCGATTTTCCGGTTTGAAGGTCAGGCGAGCGTGTTTGCCACCGAAGACGGGCCTTGTTACCGGTGCCTTTATCCCGAGCCACCGCCGCCAGGGTTGGTACCTTCTTGCGCCGAGGGCGGCGTGCTGGGGATCTTACCCGGCCTTGTTGGCGTGATTCAAGCGACCGAGGCGATCAAGCTAATTTTGGGTCAGGGCGATCCGCTGATTGGTCGGCTGTTGCTTGTCGACGCGCTGGGGATGAGGTTTCGTGAACTGAAGCTGCGGAAGAATCCGGATTGTCCGGCTTGCGGGACGAATCCTACGATCAAGCAGCTTATCGACTACAACGAGTTCTGCGGGATTCGCGGGCAGGAGTCCGCGGCGGGGCCGAGCGTTCCTGAGATTACAGTTGAGGCGCTCAAGGGCAAGTTGGATGCCGGAGATAATGTGCTCGTCCTGGACGTGCGTGAGCCTCACGAATACCAGATCTGCAATATTGGCGGGTATTTGATTCCGTTGGGCGACCTGCCTAAGCGCATCGGGGAGCTGGAACCGGGGCGGGAGACGGTGGTGCATTGCCGCTCCGGCGTGCGTAGCGCCAAGGCTGTGTATCAATTGCAGCGTGCGGGTTTTGCCAATGTGACGAACCTGCAAGGCGGGATTTTGGCCTGGGCGGACAAGATTGATCCTGCTATGGCGAAGTACTAGGGATCGTGTGGCGCGGGCACTCTCGCCCGCGAAGGAGTTGGCAAGGTTAAGCAAGAGAAAAAGCAAGACCACGCGGACAAGAGTGTCCGCGCCACACGAACCAAAAGTGCGACAATAGAGATCTCTCCCATGAGCATGCCGCCAAGCCTGACTATTACGCCGCAGCTCCTCCGCGAACACGGTATTACGCCGGACGAATTCAAGAAAATTGAAGAGCTGTTGGGACGGGGGCCATCGCTCACGGAGCTGGGAATTTTCTCGGTGATGTGGAGCGAGCATTGTTCTTACAAATCCTCCCGAGTGCATTTGAAGCGGCTGCCGACGCGCAGCAAGCTTGTCGTCCAGGGCCCGGGGGAGAACGCCGGCATCATCGACATTGGCGACGGGTGGGCGTGCGCGTTCAAGATTGAATCGCACAATCATCCATCGTTTATTGAGCCGTTCCAGGGTGCAACGACCGGCGTCGGCGGAATTCTACGCGATATCTTCACCATGGGCGCGCGGCCTGTGGCGGTGATGGATTCGCTGCGCTTTGGGCCGATTTCGGATTCTGAGGATGCATCGCAGGAAGATATTCACCGGAATCATTCCATTCTGGAAGGCGTGGTTGGGGGCGTGGCGTCGTACGGGAATTGTTTTGGTGTGCCGAACGTCGGCGGCGAGGTGAAGTTTGAGCCTTGCTACTCGGGAAATCCGCTGGTGAATGCGTTTGCTCTGGGCCTGGTGAAGCGCGAAGAGATTTTCTACGCGAAGGCGGCTGGCGAGGGTAATCCCGTCATTTACGTGGGCTCAAAAACCGGGCGCGATGGCATTCACGGCGCGACGATGGCCAGCGAAGAGTTCAGCGAGGGATCGGAAGCGAAGAGGCCCAACGTGCAGGTAGGCGATCCGTTTCTCGAGAAGCTGCTGCTGGAGTCTTGTCTCGAGGCAATGAAGACTGGGGCCATTGTTGGCATTCAGGACATGGGTGCGGCTGGCTTGACGTGTTCTACTTGCGAAATGGGCGGCCGTGGCGGCGTTGGCATTGAGATTGAGCTGGATCTGGTCCCGCAGCGCGAAACCGGAATGACACCCTACGAGATCATGCTGAGCGAGTCGCAGGAGCGGATGCTGCTGGTTGCGGAAAAGGGTCGCGAGGACGAAGTCTTCCGGGTGTTTTCGAAGTGGGGGCTGGATGCCGTCACCATCGGCCGCGTTACCAATACCGGACGCCTGCGGGTCCTGGAGCATGGCAAGGTGGTCGCCGACATCCCGAACGCTGCCTTGACCGACGATGCGCCGCTGTACAACCGTCCGATGAAGCGCTGGGAGCCGCCTGTCTCGCGGGAGAAGCCGGAATCCATTGACTTTGGGGACGTGGACGATTTCACTCCGGATCTCAAGCGGCTTCTCGGCAGTCCGAACATCTGTGGCAAACGCTGGGTGTGGCAGCAATATGACTCGATGGTGCAGACCAACACGGTCGAGGGCCCAGGCGCAGGCGATGCGGGCGTGATTCGCATTAAGGGCTCGCGCCGCGGACTGGCGATGGCGCTGGATGGCAACGGACGCTGGTGCTACCTCGACCCCAAGTTGGGTGCGATGCACGCCGTGGCCGAGGCGGCTCGCAATGTCGCTTGCGTGGGCGCGACCCCAGCCGCCGGAACGAATTGTTTGAATTTTGGAAACCCGGAGAAGCCATACATCATGTGGCAGCTTTCGCAGGCGATTGACGGCATTACGAAAGCCTGCGAAGAATTGAACATCCCGATCACCGGCGGCAACGTCAGCCTCTACAACGAGACGCTGGGCGAGGGGATTTATCCGACGCCGGTGCTCGGCGTGGTGGGCATCCTTGAGGACGTTGAGACAACCGCGAAGATGTACTTCCGCGAATCGGGCCGTGCGCTCATTCTTCTGCGCGGCTCCGAGCCTGGGGATGCGACCGATGCGGAGATCGAGTTTGGTTCCTCGGAATACGCAAAGGAAATTTTGGACGCACTCTGGGGATTTCCTCCGGCGCTGGAGCTGGAAAAGGAAGCCGCGCTCATCCAATGTCTGATTGAAGTGATTCAGGCAGGACTGGCGGACTCCGTTCACGATTGTTCGGAAGGCGGGCTGGCCGTGGCATTGAGCGAATCTTGTTTCCAGAAGGGCGTGGGCGCCAGCGTGCGGCTTGCCAGCGGCGATCTTCCGATCGAGTGTGTCCTGTTTGGCGAAGATGCCAGCCGGGTTGTGCTCTCCTGCGACCCTCAGAACGTCAAGCGAATCCAACAATTGGCGGTGCAGCACGGGATCTCGGCCGAATTGATTGGCGAGACTTCGGTGGATATGCTGGAGATTTTTGTTGACGGAAAGATTGCGGTGACGGCTCCCGTTGCAGATTTGCGAGCGGACTTTGAGGGCGCGCTGGAGAATGCATTGCAGTCGGATCCAGCGGTGATGGCCGCGGACTAGACATGCACAAGGGCGATAAATTTCGCGACGAGTGCGGTGTGGTGGCGATCCACAACCATCCCGAGGCGGAAAAGCTTGCCTACCTCGGGCTGCACGCGTTGCAACATCGCGGGCAGGAGTCGGCTGGCATTGCATCGTCGGACGGCCTCATGCTGCGGATGCACAAAGCGATGGGGCTTGTCGCCGACATCTTTACTCCTAACGCCCTCGCCGGTTTGCGCGGTATTCATGCCATTGGCCACACGCGTTATTCCACATCCGGCGATTCCGCCCTGTTGAACGCCCAGCCGATCATGGTGCAATCGAACAAGGGCAAGATTGCGCTGGCGCACAACGGCAACCTGGTGAATGCGGGCGTATTGAGGAGGCGGCTGGAAGCGCAGGGTTCCATTTTCCAAACTACCAGCGATACGGAAGTGATGGTGCACTTGCTGGCCCTGTCGCGCGAAAAGACACTGCCCGAGGCGCTGGCCGATTCTTTGCGCCGCGTGGAAGGGGCATTTTCACTGGTGATGGTCACGCCAACGCATATTCTTGCCGCGCGTGATCCGCGCGGGTTCAGGCCGCTGGCGATGGGACGCATTCCTGCCCTGCCAGGGCAGATTGGCGATACCACCGTCTTTGCGTCGGAGACGTGCGCCTTTGATTTGATTGGAGCTGAGTATGTCCGCGAGGTGAAGGCCGGGGAGATGGTGGTGGTTGGGCCGGAGGGTATTTCGTCGCGCTTCTATTCGCCGGCGCTGGCGCAGTCGAGCTGCATCTTCGAGCACGTTTATTTTTCGCGTCCGGACAGCATGGTTTTCGGGCGGCCTGTTCATAAGAGCCGCGAAGAGTTGGGCCGTCAACTTGCTCGGGAAGCTCCCGTCGATGCCGATCTGGTTGTTCCGGTGCCGGACTCCGGCGTAACCGCCGCAATGGGTTACTCCAGCGAGAGCGGTATTCCGTTCAAGTTTGGCTTGATTCGCAATCACTATGTAGGCCGGACGTTCATTGAGCCGAGCCAGAGCGTGCGCGATTTTGGAGTTAAGCTCAAGCTGAATCCCGTGCGCGCCGTGCTGGAGGGCCAGCGCGTTATCCTGATCGACGACTCCATCGTCCGCGGGACCACCAGCCGCAAGCTGGTTCGCATGGTACGCAATGCGGGGGCACGCGAAGTGCATATGCGGGTTTCGTGCCCGCCCACGATTTCGCCTTGCTTCTACGGCGTCGATACTCCCAACAAGAGGCACTTGATCGCTGCCGTGAAGTCGATGGAGGAGATCCGGGACTTCCTGGAAGCGGACTCTCTCAGCTACTTGTCGCTCGAGGGACTGAAGAAGGCGTGCGCAGAAGGCGAGAAGACCACGTACTGCACCGCCTGCTATACGGGGAATTACCCTACTTCGCTGGTGGATGTGGAGGAGATTCTGCCAGTCGGGGCGTTGAGGTAGTCTCTTTCCTCCTAAGGGCGCTGCGCCTGAACAACCCTCGGAATCCCCTGCAAGTCCTTGATGAATGTCCTGTTCTTCCAGTCGATCAGCAAAGAGTCGACTGCCTGCTCCTGGCCTCGCCCAATTTCCATCAGCAACCAGCCTCCGCATTTGAGGGCACGTTGCGCTTGGGGAATCAGTCGCTGGATGACATCGAGGCCAGTTGGTCCAGCGAACAACGCCGCGTGCGGCTCAAAATCGCGCACTTCAGACTGGAGGGTCGCTTTGTCGGCTTCGCTGACGTAGGGCGGGTTCGACACGACGAAGTCGAAGCGCGCGGTGTCGTGGGAGGAAGCGCCGAGGAGATCGCTCTCTTCAAAGCGCACTCGTTCCTGCAAGCCGAGACGCGTGGCGTTGGAGTGCGCTACGTCGAGCGCGGCGGGAGAAGTGTCGACGGCATGAATCTCGGCATGGGGCAGTTCTTTCGCTAGTGCCAGCGCGATGCACCCTGAGCCAGTGCCGACATCCACGATGCGCGGTGAGGGAACCCCCGGCGGAGCAAAGCCTGGCGAAAGGCAGCACTGAGAGCGAAACGCGCGGGCGAGATGCAGGACGGCTTCCACGAGATGCTCCGTTTCCGGGCGTGGAATGAGCACGGCGGGCGAGACGAGCAGGTCCATCCCCCAGAATTCCTGATGGCCGGTGATGTACTGAGTGGGAACGCAGCGGACGCGCTGCGCCAACGCGGCGTCGAATTGCGACGCTTCGTCTTCCGTCAGAACACGCTCGGGATGGGCGAAGAGATGCGAGCGGTCACAACCGAGTACAAACATCAGAAGCGTTTCGGCGGTAAGCCGCGGCGAGCCGATGCCAGCGCGAGTGAGCGCCTCGATCCCGGCCCGAAGAGATTGATCGAGCGTCGTCATCGGTCGCACGGCCGCCTAAGCCGTTGCGGTCATTTCCGCTTTCAGCTTTTCCGCTTCGTAGTGGGCGACCAGAGCCTCGACCAGAGCGTCGATCTTGCCTTCCATTACGCTTTCGAGTTGATGCAACGTGAAACCGATGCGGTGGTCGGTGACGCGGTTTTGCGGGAAGTTATAGGTGCGGATTTTTTCGCTACGGTCGCCGGTCTTGACCTGCGAGCGGCGCTCCTGGGCGAGGGCTGCCTGCTGTTTTTCCATTTCAACTTCGTAGAGGCGGGCGCGGAGGACGCGCATGCCCTTTTCGCGGTTTTTGATTTGGGATTTCTCGTCCTGGCAACTGACGACCGTCCCGGTCGGGATGTGGGTGATGCGCACGGCGGAATAGGTGGTATTCACCGACTGCCCGCCAGGGCCGGAGGAGCAGAAGGTGTCGATGCGGAGATCTTTGGCCTCGATCTTGACGTCGACTTCTTCGGCTTCTGGCAGCACTGCCACAGTAATGGCAGAGGTGTGCACCCGGCCCTGCTGCTCGGTTTCTGGAACGCGTTGCACACGGTGCACGCCACTCTCGTATTTAAGGCGCGAGTAGACGCGCTTGCCTTCCACCATGGCGATTACTTCTTTTAATCCGCCTGCCGACGATTCCGAACTTGACAGCACATCGACTTTCCAGCCTTGCAGCTCGGCGAAACGCGAGTACATGCGGAAGATTTCGGCCACGAACAACGTTGCTTCATCGCCGCCGGTTCCGGCGCGGATTTCCAAGATGACGTTCTTCTCGTCGTTCGGATCTTTTGGAAGGAGCATGATCTTCAACTCCTGCTCCACGGCTAGGATCTTCGCTTCGAGCTGAGTCAGTTCGTCCTGCGCGTAAGTGCGCATTTCAGGGTCGGTTTCGGAAACCAGCAACGCTTTGCTGCCTTCAATTCCCTTCTTCAGCTCTTTGTATTCGCGGAATTTCTCGACGATGGGGATGAGATCACTGTGAGCCTTGGCGGTCTTCTGGTATTTCGCCGAATCGTTGGTGATATCCGGCGAGGCCAGGGCCTGGGTGAGCTCTTCGTAGCGCGCTTCGGTTTGTTCCAGTCTGTCAAACATGTTTGGTTCAACCTTACCTCAGCGGCTAAAGCCGCAGATCAAAGTCACGATAATGCAGGGCTGAAGCCCTGTGCCACCCAAAAGCAACATCCATCGGCAAAAACCGATAGCGAAAACCGATCGGCAAATGGAGAGAGAGGAATAGGCGGCGGGCGCCGCTAGGCAATCACGAGTTCGCCGCCATGCTGTGCTTCCAGGGTCATGGCCTGATTCAGGGCGGATATGGCGCACTCAACTTGGTCGTCGGCTGGAGGCTGCGTGGTGATGCGCTGCAGCCACAATCCCGGGGCGGTCAGGAGGGCGAACAACGAGCCGCGGTTCTTGGCGGCGAAGCGGATGATTTCGTAGGAGACGCCCGTGATCAGCGGCAGCAGAATAATTCGCGCGGCGAAGCGTCCGAGGAACGTCGTTGCCGGCACGAACATGTAGACCACCATCGAGATCAGCATTACCGTCATCAAGAAGCTGGTGCCGCAACGCGGGTGGAACGTAACGAACTTCTGCGCTTCCGCCACTTCCATCGGCTTCCCGGCTTCGAAGGCAAAAACTGTCTTATGTTCCGCGCCGTGATATTGGTACACGCGGCGAATATCCTTGAAGAGCGACACGCCCCAGATGAAGAGCAGGAAGAGGGCGATGCGGATCATGCCATCGACAAAATTCAGGCCAATGCGCCCGCTGAAGATGGGATACATCTTTGCAATCTTCGTTGCGGCGACGAGCGGCACGAACTTGTACATGAAAATGAAGAAACCTACGGAGAAGACGACGTTCAAGGCCGCAAGCCAGCCATTGAATTCCAGCTTTTTGCCGCTGCCGGACGAATTGTCTCCAGCTTGTACTTCTTCGAGCGCCGCATTCGCGGAAAACTTCAGGGCGCGGTAGCCGAGCACCATTGCGTTGCCCAGAGTCATAAAACCGCGCATCACAGGCCAAGCCATCCATTTGTGTTTCTCGGACTGGCGCTCCAGCGGTTCGGAGTGGGTCACAACCTCGCCCGACGCCTTGCGCACGGCAATGCCCCAGGCGTGGGGAGAGCGCATCATCACGCCTTCCAGCACCGCCTGACCGCCGACGAGGGTGGTTTCCTCGCCGTTTTCGATCACCGGCAGAAGCTGTAAAGCTGTGAAAAATCGCCACCAAATGGAGAGAAACCGCATGTTGTTTGGATGCCCCAAGGCCCGGAAAAGCTTCTTTGGCCGCTACCTAGAAGGGTAGCGTTGCCGATTGAGCATGTCAATTAGGTTGCTGATTGAAGATATAGGACCCTGATTCTTCCTCCTGGATCTCACTTCGCCAGCAGATATACTCGGTGGTCATGATCCGGAACGAAAACCCGCGATACAGAAAGTTTACCTCCGGTGCGGCTGCCGTGTTGATCCTGGTTGCAGTGCTCCGAATCGTGGCCACCTACAAGTCCACCTCCGTTGCGTGGGACGAACCCTGCCATATCGCGGCTGGACTGGAATGGGTGGACAAACATACCTACACGCTCGACCCCATTCACCCTCCGTTGTCACGCACTGCGATCGGGCTCCCTCTCTACCTCGCCGGCGAAAGGATTCCCAGCTTTGACGGCCCTCTGCGGAAACACGACTACTACGAAGTCGGTGGGCGAATTCTATACGACGGAGGGCACTATAACCGCAATTTGACCCTCGCCCGTTCTGGAGTACTTCCGTTTTTCATCGTGCTGGCGGTGTTCGTCTTTTGCTGGACGCGATCTCTGTTTGGCGATGTAGCCGGGCTGTTGGCAACAGTTCTTTTCACAACAATTCCAAGTATCCTGGCGTTTTCGGGCTTGGCATATACCGACATCACCACGGCGTGCACGCAGTTCGCGGCCTTTTTCGCTTTTGCCCGCTGGCTGCAGTGGCCAACCCGTTTGCGCACCCTGGTGTTTGGGTTGGCGCTGGGCTTAGCTTTCTTGTCGAAGATGACAACTCTTCTGTTTGTGCCAGCGGCCGCAGCGGGCATAGTGGCGTGCTGGTGCAGCGTGAAGCGCTTTCGAGCCGCCGGTCCAGGGCAAGAGCCGCGAACCGGGCTTCGGCACCATTGGGTATCGGCTGGCCTCGTGGTTGCCGCAGTCAGCTTGCTTGTGTTGTGGGGAGGATACCGATTCTCGGTCGGGCACGTGCAAGAAGCAATGGGACTGTCCCCGGAGTCGATGCCTACGTTTCAGCGCTTCCCTGGACCGCTCAGGAGTCTGGCTCAAAGAGCGGTGGTCGACAACTGGGCCGTCCCGGCACCTGCTTTGATTCAGGGGCTTTCCGTGGCGTGGGTCGTGAACCAGATGCATCTGCCGTCTTTCATGTTCGACAAGGTCACGACGGGGGGCATTTGGTATTTCTTTTTTGTGGCCCTTGCGGTGAAGGCGCCGTTGCCGTTGTTGTGTCTGTGGGTGATCGGGATCTGTTCGGTAATTGGGACGGCAGCCAGAGCCTTCGAATGGGAACCTCTGGCGCCCGCAATTGCGCCTGTGATGATTCTGCTAGTGGCGATCGCAATCCACTACAAAGAGGGTGTTCGGCACATCCTCGTGGTCTTTGCCCTGCTGGCGGTGGTGGCTGCACAGGGTTGGATCGCCTTGTGGAACACGCCCGGAAACTGGCGCTGGTTAGGAAGAACAGCAGTAGTAGTCTTGCTTTCCTGGCAGTGTGTTTCCAGTCTCCGCGCTAGCCCGGACTTTTTGTCCTACTACAATGCACTCGCCGGACGTGATCCCGCGCGCGTTTACATGACGGGATGCGACCTGGACTGCGGACAAGACGTTTTTCGCCTGGCGGAGGAAACCCGGAAGCGGGGAATTTCACAACTGAATATTGCGATTTGGAGCGCGGCGGACATTCACCAAATGGGCTTGCCTCCCGTGCAAATCTTGCAGCCATTTCAGCCCGTCACTGGGTGGGTAGCGATCAGCCTGAGGTCGCAGCGATTGGGCCACCTATTCCATACAGCATACCCGCCCGCCGCTTTCGCGTGGTTAGATCGATATACCCCCGTCCAGCGTGTGGGGAACACGATCCTTCTGTACTGGATCCCGGGTGACGCGGTGAGTCCCCCGTCCGCGCCACGCTGAACTCCGGTCCGTGGATTAACGGGCCGCCTGAACAGCAGGTGGCGACACTTTCGCCAACGCCGCGGACAGCAGATCCGGCTGGAAGCCAAACGGTCCTGGCTTCGTCTTGAAGGCGATGCGCCCCTGTCCGTCGATCAAATAAATACGATCCGGCCAGCCCGTATACGCTCGTTCTGTCCCATTGCCGAATTCGTCGAGAACCGCTGGAATCTTGATGCCCAGCTTCCGCACGCAAGCTCCGGCGATGTATTCGCGTTCTTGTTCGTTCTGCGGCATCGCGAAAATGACGTTGTCTTTGATGTTGCTCTGCATCTGCCAAACGTCGCTGGGGTGCGCCTCGGTGATGTAGACCACCAGGAACGCGACGCGGCCGCCGTATTGCTCGTAGAGCTTGTTGAGGGCGGGAACCTCCCGCCGGAAGGGCGGTCAAGTATAGCTGCCGAAAACGAGGACGACGGGCTGGGTCTTGTTAAGCTCGGAGAGCTGGAGGCGGGCGCTGTGGTCGAGCTTCATCAGGGAGAAATCCGGGGCGGGGTCTCCGATTTTCAGTGTGCCGGCGCGGGCGCGGGTCCAGGCCGTTTCAAACGGGAACAGCAGGAACGGCACCGGCCCCGGCATTTTTGACATGACCGTGGCGAACTTTTCTGGGGTTTGCCGCATGGCCCAGAGAACTAGGGTGGCGAAGCCTAGGTAGACGACCGCGAGCGAAAACCCGATCCGGGTGAGGATCTTACGGGCGCGAGGAGTGAGTTTGAATTGGAACTTAGCCATGTTGTCCCGTCGAGAGAAGATAAGTTCTCTGCCGGGAGATCAACAATACTCCAAAAATACTAGAGCATTCGGGCTTGTTGAAGGGCACCCTCGAGCCAATCGGCATACCACCTCGAGAACGTGGCAGGAGACTCGTCGGCCAGCGACAATGGGGCGAGTCCTTTGTCATCAGCGCGATCATCGCGCCACAGCCGACCGGCCTGCTCACCTGTCAGAACTAGCCAAATTCGCAGTGCACACCCCTCCGTGCAAATCGGAACGGCTCCGTTCAAACGGGCTGTGTCCCAGTAAATTCTCTCGAACTCACCGAGTAGCCGCTCATACTCTTCCTCGTTCGTGTCCATCAATTCAGACGGCGGTCTTCCTTCTAGATCGTTCCAAGCACACATTAGCGGAAAGGGTTCGGAGAGTATGCCGACGAAATCGCCTGCTTCCGCCCACGTTTCAAGCTCGCGTCCAGCACCGTCCCATTTACCCCAAGGAAACAATCCGTAGAATGGCCCAGCCCCTCCGTTGCCAATGGCGGTAAGGAAGTGGCGGTATTCCTGTGGCAATTGAATGTTGTGACGATGTTCTATTTCGGAGACTTTGATTTCGAGCAGGGGAGGATTGAGAGAAAAGCCATGCCCGCCGGCACCAAAGACATCGGTCTTGGTGGCTGATAGTCGACGCAAAGACTCTTTTACGAATGTTGCGTCCAGCAGCAAGAAGCCTCCTGCACTCTTCTAGTGGCTATGCCCGTGCGAATGGCTTTCCACGGTCGGCATTACGCAGCCATCCGCCACATTGCAGGCGACGTACTCAAACTGGATCGTCGTATGCCCCAGCCCGAAGTCGTGCAATAGTTTGGCGTTCACGTCGCGCAGGATGCAGGCGCTTTCCGACGGCGGAATGTCTTCGATGCCGACGTGGCAGGAGACGGCGTGGGTTTCCGAGCCGATGCTCCACACGTGCAGGTCATGGCAGTAGTTAACGCCGGGGATGGACAGGATGGCGGTTTCGACTTTTTCTAGCGACACGCCGCGTGGTGTGCCTTCGAGCAGGATGTTCAGTGTCTCTCGCAGAATTCCGAACGACGACCAGAGAATGAGCACGGCAATCCCGAGGGAGAGCGCAGCATCGATCCAGTGGTGGCCGGTGAGTACGATCGCTACGCCGCCCGCAATGACCGCTGCGGTGGAGAGCGCGTCGCCGAACTGGTGCAGGAAGGCGCTACGCAGGTTCACGTCACTGCTGGTGCGGTAGAGCAGGAAGGCGATGATGCCGTTGAGGACGAAGCCCGTTGCGGCGACCCAAATAACCGTCATGGCCTGGACATTGCCAGGACTGCGCAGGCGGCTGAAGGCTTCATAAAAGATGAGGAAGGCGACGACCACCAGCGTGGCGGAGTTGGCTAGGGCGGCGAGTACTCCGGCGCGGCGCCAGCCGAAGGTTTTGGTGGCGCTGGCGGGACGGCTCTCGAGATAGACGGCAAACCAAGACAGGCCGAGGGCGATGAAGTCGGAGGCGTTATGTCCGGCTTCAGAGAGCAGGGCGAGGCTGTGGGCGCGGATTCCTGCGACGACCAGCAGGACGATGTAGATCAGGGTCAGGACCAGCGACAGGCGCAGTACGCGGGCGACTCCGGATTGGTCCTGGCCCGGGGCGGCGTGGAAGTGGGCGTGCCCGTGATGGGCGTGGTCATGCACACTTCTAGTTTACGGTCGGGAGGTGCGGGCTTCAAGCTGGGGAATTGGGAACTGCCGACGAGTGCTGGCTACGCCGCTTCCTGGAACGCGGCGCCCTCAAGCCGCAGCAGGTAGCGTTTCGTATCGAGACCGCCGCCGTAGCCGCAAAGTGTGCCATTGGAGGCGATTACGCGATGGCAGGGGATGACGACTGGAATCGGGTTGGTGTGGTTGGCCATGCCGACAGCGCGGTATCCGGTGGTGCCGACGCGTTGCGCGACGTCGCGATAGCTGCAGGTTTCACCGTAGGGGATTTCGAGGAGGGCGCGCCAGCAGCGCTTTTGGAAGTCTGTGCCGCGGAGATCGAGGGGAAAGCTGAACTCGCGGCGCTGGCCGTCGAAGTATTCTGTCAATTCCTTCTCGTAAGGGCGCGTTGCCGTCGAGGACGGTTCCCAAGTGACGCGGATTTTTCTCCCCTTGAGGTCGCGCGTCACCACATTCGGCGAGGGCTCCGTGCGCCCGCGATCGAACTCGATCATGGCAAGACCGGCGGGCGACGCGCCTACGAACAACAGGCCGATTGGCGTATCGATGCGGGAGTAGAGGAGGGTTTCCATCGCAGAAGAATATCAGCTTCGACGGAGGTTACACCGATTCGAACTCGCCCTGAAGTTGAAGATGGCGGGCCCGCGCCGCCTCGATTAGCGAAGAAAAAATGGCGCGAGACGGAGCGTCGTTGGTCGTGCGCTCCGGATGCCATTGCACGGCTAGAACGAAGTGTTCGGGAGAGGTGCCCTCGAGAGCTTCGATGATACCGTCTTCCTTGCAGTAGGCGACCACGCGAAGGCCATCGCCGATTTCTCCGGCGGATTGGTGGTGGCTGGAGTTGGTTGCGATCTCGGGGGCTCCTGTTATCTGAGCAAGTTTCGATTTTGGATCAATTATAACCTGGTGAGCGTACTCGACTTTTCGTCCTGCCTCGTGATTGACCAAGTCCTTCTTGTCGGCAGGCAGAAACTCGGGAATATGCTGAACCAATGTCCCGCTGCGGTAGACGTTTAGGATCTGCAGGCCGTAGCAAATGGCTAGTACGGGTTTCCGCATGTTGTAGGCGTCGTGCAGGAGAAGCTCGTCGACGATGTCGCGCTTTGGGTCGGCTGGGGCTGTTTGAGGGTTGCGCTCGACCCCGTACTTGGCGGGATCGACGTCTGCGCCGCTGCCGGGCAGAAGCACCCCATCGCAGTGGGAGATGAGATTCATGGCCTCGGCTGGGGTTTGGTCGAGGGGAATACGGACCGGTTGGCCTCCGGCGTCAGCGACGGCCTTTTCATATTGCGGCAACGCGCGGTCGGTGTAGTCCGGGTCGTCGGCCTTGGGGATGGGGATGGCGATTCTTGGGGCTGTGGTTTCTGTCAAGGACCTGGCTCCAAGGCTTTCTTTTTCAACATCTTAGCTTTGATGTAATCCCGAATTTCAACCACGCTGGTAATCACGAACGCCAAGGTCCCCACCATTACCGCTACGGGCAAGGCGAACATTCGATAAGCCAGACGCATGTCAGGGAAATGGCCGCGGAATGCACCCATCATGACCATGCATAGAATGCCTACAAACAGGCTGACAGCGAAGGAAATGCCGGTAATCCCGAAGGTGATCATGATGATGCGGGGAAAGATGCCCAAGAGGCTTGGAACTGGGGCGTTTGGGCCTTGGGTTTGAAGGGGGGTGGCGGGATTTGCTGCGTTGGCCATGTGTCTAACCTACACCTTCAGGTTACCTCATTTCGGACACGATATTTCACTCCGAAATCGGGCCTGGCGAGGTATCCCTCGCGTTATCTGCCGGGTGCGTTACAATCAGATTTATGCCGCAAGTAACCGCAGCAGCCACGCGTACTCCGGCCGAGGTGGTTCGTCAGACTTCGGTTTCGCGTTCGCCGAACGGTATTAGTTACGCGACGGCGGGCGAGGTAACGCTGACCACGTCCGACCTGGAGCGGATGATCGCGGCAGTACCCAGCACGGTGGCGGCGGCACTGGACCGGAAAGCGTATTACTTTGTGCCGCTTACGGTCAGTCAGGGAGACGATACGCTGATTGCCGAGCGCTACGACGTGGCTCTGAGCGACGACGCGGTGTGCCACCGGAATCTGAACCTGGGCGGATCGCAGTGTGTGTTCATTTCCACGCGTCTGATGGACGATAAGTTTTCGGTGGCGTTTGAGTTTTACATCAATGTGGGACATGCCTTGGTGGAGCGGGCGGGCGTGCCAGCAGACTTTGCTGACCTGGTGTGGAAGCAGGTTGAGAATAGTGTGCGCGGCGAGACTTCTCTGGACGCGTGGGAAGCGCGCAAGCTGGCGACCGGGCATCAGCCGGATGTGGAGAAGCATAAGAACGATTTCTTCACGGCTGCATTTTCGGATGCGATTTCCATCTACATGCTGACGCTGCTGCTCGATGTGGACTATCAAGATTTGCGCGAGCGCGACTATCAACTCCTGGCCCCGGCGGCTCTGGCCGAGCGGTTGCGGAAGGTGGCGGAGTTGTTTCCGCCGAATGCTGGGTTTGAGTTTGCGATTTTGCATCGGCGGCGCGGGTAAGATTCCTCGTTCGGAGCGCGGTCGCTCTGTTGTCCTGGCAGGGGTCCTTCGACTGCGCGATGTCTTCACTTCGTGAAGACATGGCTCCGCTCAGGATAACAAATCTTTCAAAATAGAACGGCCGCGTCACCTCGTCCAATGACCGTCGCCCTGCGCTCTTTCGCGAAAATCAACCTCGGCCTCTACATCGGCCCACTGCGTTCAGACGGCTTTCATGAGTTACGCACGGTCTATCAGACCATCGAACTTCACGACCGTCTCACCGTGCGCGTCACCAAAGGCGAGGGGGTTGAGATTCGGTGCGCGGACGAGCGAGTCCCCAAGGACTCGACCAACACTTGCTACCGGATTGCGCAGCGAACGATGGCGGCTCTCGGGGCGAAGGGCCGCGTCGTCATAGAAATTGAAAAGCGGTTGCCGGTGCAGGGCGGAGTGGGCGGGGCTTCGGGGAATGCAGTCGCAACGCTGTTGGGGATCGAAAAAGCCTTGAAGAAGCAGCTTCCGGGAGCCGAGCGGTTGAGAATCGCAGCTGCGGTGGGGTCGGACCTTCCCTTGTTTCTGGTGGGCGGGACGGTGCTGGGAGTCGAGCGTGGAGAGGCAGTTTATCCGCTTCCCGACCTTCCGACGACGGATTGCGTTGTGGCTTTCCCTAAAATTGGAGTGTCAACGCCAAGATCTTTTGCCGACTGGGACCTTCGCGTTGCGCCGAAATTGACGGCGGGCGATCCCTGGGCTAGAATGAATGAGTTCGGTCGCACAATTTCTGCGTGGCTGAGTGGTTCGACTGGTTCCAGTACGATTGGATCCAACCGGTCGAGGTCAGTATCCGGTGCTCCCGCATTGGGCGGGGGCCGGGTTGGGAATCCGCTTCTCAGCCTCGTCCAAGCCGGGATCGCGAACGACTTCGAAGAAGTCGTCTTTCCGCAGCATCCCGAATTGCATGAGGTGAAGAGCGCGCTGGAGCAGTCGGGGGCGAAGTATGCGTCCTTGTCGGGTTCCGGGGCAGCCGTGTATGGGTTGTTTGGGTCCAGGGCTTCGGCGGCGAAAGCCGTCCTGGCGCTGAGGAAGCGCGGCATCAAGGCGCTGGCTACGAAGACCTTGACGCGGAAGCAGTATTGGAAGAAGCTTTGGGCGCGTTAGTCGTTCGGCATGCGTCACGAGTGAGAAAGCTTGCGTTAGTGAAGTGACGGCGACGGGGCAGGGGTCTTTCGACTGCGCATTCCCGCGCTAGAGCGCGCGAATGCTACGCTCAAGATGACAGAAATTTTTGGGCCGTCGACTAATGGTAGGTCAAGTGCCTTTGGAGCACTTTGTCTAGGTTCGAATCCTAGCGGCCCAGCCA
>Ga0137409_10000063_pt1 | contig 89915 bp, 85 predicted proteins | sample CZODoug1_16funga_FD_122059 | JGI IMG/M metagenome (GOLD analysis project Ga0137409, IMG submission 122059) | Vadose zone soil fungal communities from Angelo Coast Range Reserve, California, USA - CZODoug1_16fungal (Hybrid Assembly) | ecosystem: Environmental > Terrestrial > Soil > Vadose zone... | reverse complement strand
TCGCGGCGGGTGAGACTGGGCGCGACCACAAGGAATCGCGCAGGAGCATAGCAACGAGCGGCTGATCCGGGGATCAAAAAACCGGTACCGAAGTCCGGTACCGATCCCGGTACTTCTACCCATGACGCGGGCTGCGCTCGGCCTCAGCCTCCAGACACCAGCCGAGCCGTGGGGCACGGCAAAAGGTATCCAGGAGGAATCCCCGAATGAAGAGAGCATCGCTACCAGTCCTGCTCGTCGCGGCGGCTTTGATGGCCGCATGTGGCGGAGCGGCGGTCAATGTCGCCGCGAAACCGGCCCCGCCGGCTCCACTGACCAAGTACAAGAACACGCTGCCGGGGCAGACCGCAGCCGGATCGATCGACGTGATCCAGTCGGTCCTCTACTTCGCACCGGGCGCCGCGAGCGCAGTTCACAAGCACCCGACGTCCTTTCTGGCCACGGTGCTGGAGGGGCAGATCACCCTCAAAACGCCCTCTGGCGAGCAGGTGTCGTCGCCTGGGGACGTGATCCACGAGCCACTCAACCAAACCGTTCAGGCCGTGAACATGGGTTCCGTACAGGCGATGACCGTGGTCGCCTATCCGGTGGCGCACGGCGCCAAGCCGACGGTGCCGGTCGCCGGTTCGGCGGCTCCGGCCATACCCAACAAAACGCTGTACAGCTTCACCCTCGACTCGCCGAGCATCAGCGGCGCCTACAGCCTTGTCCAGCAGGAACTTGTCTTTGCACCGGGTTCCCAGACGGCCAAGCACCGCCACGGCGGGCCCGGCGTGATCACGGTGCTCGAGGGCGAGCTCACTCTGAACCGCGATGGAACGGAGACGACCTACAAGATGGGAGACAGCTTCACCGAGACGCCGGGGCAGACGCTGCAGGCGTTCAACCGCGGAAGCGCCGAGCTGATCGTCGTGGCCACCTACCTGCTGCCCGACGGCGCGCAGCTCACGACCAACGTCTAGATCATCACGAATCAGGAGAAGACAAAATGAAGCTCTATCGAAAGCTCGTCCTCGTTCTCGGCGGGATCACTGTCATTGCTGCATCGGGGTCGACGATCGCTCTCGCCAATCCTGGATCCTCGATCACGACTACGGTCCTGGGCCACCGCGCGACGCTGGCTGACGCCGTGCAGGTGAACGAAGATCGAGTCAAGTTCCAGACCAAGGATCCGGCAGACGTGCAGATGCAGACGATCACGTTCCAGCCCCACGGCACCAGCGGCTGGCACACCCACCCGGGTTTTGGGATCGTGATCGTCGAATCCGGCCATGTCACCCACCACGATGCCAATTGCCAGGCCGTCATCTACGGCCCGCACGAGTCGTTCGTGGAGAGTGGGACTGATCCCCACATGGTCAGCAATGACAGCGACACGGCCACAGCAACCGTCTACGCAACTTTTGTGGCGCCGGCCGGAAGCCCGTTCAGGCTCGAGGCCACCCCTCCCGCCTGCGCGTAGTCACCAGATCACTGGGCCGGGTTCGCCCGGCCCAGTCTGCCTCACCTCGGGAGCTTTAGACGCTTCAACAACAGCGCGTTGACGGCCACGAGCAGGCTCGAGCCGGACATCGAGAGCGCCGCTATCTCAGGTCTGAGCACGAGCCCGAACCTCGGTTCAAAAATTCCGGCGGCGATCGGGATGGCAATGGCGTTGTAGCCCACGGCCCAGCCAAGGTTCTGCCGCATCTTCCGGAGCGTGGCGCGCCCGATCGTGATCGCTGTGACCACGTCAAGAGGATCCGAGCGCATTAGCACCACGTCGGCGGTCTCGATCGCGACGTCGGTGCCGGCGCCGATCGCGATGCCAAGGTCGGCCTGCGCGAGTGCCGGGGCGTCATTGACTCCATCGCCGACCATCGCCACTTTGCTTCCGGTTTGCTGCAGTTCGACGATTCTGGCGGCCTTGTCGGCGGGCAGGACCTCGGCCATCACCTTGCGGATGCCGAGCTCGTGGGCGATCCGTTCAGCGGTCGCCTGGTTGTCGCCCGTGAGCATCACTACATCGACGCCCTGACGTTGGAGTGCCTCGACCGCAGCCCTTGCCGTCGGGCGTGGAGTATCGCTGACGCCGATCACCGCCGTCACGCGCCCGTCGACCGCAACCACGACGACGGTTCGCCCCTCTGCCGCCATCGCGTCGCGCCTGGCTGCCAATACGTCGAGCGGGATGTTCTCGCGCGCCATCAGCCGTGCGTTCCCGACGACCACGCGCCGGCCGTTGACCATGGCCATCGCCCCATGCCCAGGCACATTCTCAAAGTCGGTTATTGCGAGGTTGGCCGCACCCTTCTGCTCCGCGCGGCGGACGATCGCCTCGGCCAGTGGGTGCTCGGAGTCCCGCTCGACAGCGGCCGCAAGCGCCAGGACCTCTTGTTCGGATAGCTGGTCCGCTTCCAGCTCGGTGACTTCAGGTTCGCCTTTGGTCAGCGTCCCGGTCTTGTCCATGACGACGACCTGGACACGAGCGGCGGCCTCGATCGCGGCGGCATTCTTGAACAGGATTCCGCGCTTGGCCCCCAGCCCGGTGCCAACCATGATGGCTGTCGGTGTTGCAAGCCCCAGCGCGTCGGGGCACGTGATTACGACCACCGTGATGGCAAAGAGGATGGCCTGGCTGAACGTGCGGCCGGCGAGCAGCCAGACGATCAGCGTGAGCGCGCCGCCGATCAGCGCCACCAGCACGAGCCAGAACGCGGCCCGATCCGCGAGCTGCTGGCCCGGTGCTTTCGAGCTCTGCGCGTCCTGGACAAGTTTCACGATCTGGGCCAAAGCCGTGTCTGAGCCCACCCTGGTGGCACGGGCTCGCAGCGTGCCGTTCTTGTTGATCGACCCGCCGATCAGCTCGGCCCCTGGCGCTTTCGAAACAGGGAGGCTCTCGCCGGTCACCACCGACTCGTCCACCTCGCTGATCCCCTCCTCGACGGTCGCGTCCACCGGAACCTTGGCGCCTGGCTTGAGGAGGAGGAGGTCGCCGACCTGCAGCTCCGAGGTCGGCACCTCGACCTGCGCGCCGTCGCGGATGACGATCGCGTGCGGCGGAGAAAGATCAAGGAGGGCGCGTACCGCGTCATTGGCGCCACCGCGCGCTCGCATCTCGAGCCAGTGGCCCAGGAGCACGAACGCGCACAGCACCGTCGAGGCCTCGTAGAACACGTCCCCGCCGCCGCGGAAGGTGACGATTACCGAGTAGCCCCAACCGGCGGCGATGGCGATCGCGACCAGGACCATCATGTCCAGCGTCCGCGCTCGCAGGGCGCGCACGGCTCCGTCGAAGAAGATCCAGCTTGAATATCCGATGACGGGCAGGCTGAGGATCAGCTGGAAGACGTCGTCGCGCATACCGAAGGGAGCCGGAACGCCGAAATGCAAGACCTGGCGCCCGATCGCCGACCAGAGCAGGATCGGCACCGACAGCACGGCCGCGACAAGGAAGCGGTTGCGCATGTCCTCGACCATGGCGTCCATCGACATCGCGGCATGCCCGCCATGGCCCATGACCTCGTGCGGTGAACGCATGGCGGTGCGGGTGGGGTGATTCACACCACCACTATACCCGTGGGGGGTATCATTGGCGAATGCCAGGTTACACCAAAGACAAGCAGAAGATCGAGACGAGACTCAGACGCATCGAGGGGCAGGTTCGCGGCATCCAGAGGATGGTCGAGGAGGATCGCTACTGCATCGACGTCCTCACCCAGGTCAATGCGACCCGGGCGGCGCTGGAGAGCGTCGCGCTGCAGCTGCTTTCGGACCACACCGAGCACTGCGTGATGGAGGCGATTCGGTCTGGCGGTGGCCGCAAGAAGGTGCGAGAGCTCAACGACGCCGTCGAGCGGTTGGTCAGGAGCTAACCGGGCTTGTTCGTCGTCGGCGCGATCCTCCATGCGCTCCAGATCTCCTTCGTCATGATTTGGGAAGTTTTCTGGCCGCTAGCCTTCGGGTTCTTGCTCTCGGCCATGATTCAGACAGTCGTGTCGAAGCGGGCTGTGGCGGGCGCGCTTGGCCGGCCCGACCTCAAGGGTTTCGTTCTCAGCCTGGGCCTGGGGGCGGCCAGCTCGTCGTGTTCCTACGCGGCCGTGGCGGTCGCGAGGTCCCTTTTTCGCAAGGGGGCCAGCTTTGTCAACGCCATCATCTTCGAGTTCGCGTCAACCAACCTGGTGTTTGAGCTGGGCCTTGTCCTCCTCATTCTCCTGGGCTGGCAGTTCGTCGCGGCAGAGTTCGCCGGCGGCCTTCTGATGGCGGTGCTTCTGTGGATCCTGTTCAGGCTGACCCTGGGCAAGCGACTGGTCGAGGACGCCTCCCGTCAGGCCGGGCGGGGGGTGTTTGGCTCGACCCATGAAGCGCACGGCGAGATGGACATGTCCATCACCGATGGGCCATTTCTTGCCCGGCTCTTCTCGCCGCGAGCGTTCACGGCGATCTCACATTCCTTCTTCATGGACCTGAATGCGCTGTATGTCGACCTGGGGCTAGGCTTCTTGATCGCGGGCGCGCTGGCGGCCTGGGTGCCGAGCAGCTGGTGGCAGGCATTCTTCCTGACCGACAACCCAACTCTGAACGAGTTCTGGAGCCCGCTGATCGGCCCGGTGATCTCGATGCTCAGCTTCGTCTGCTCGGTCGGAAACGTCCCCCTGGCGGTGGTGCTCTGGAACGGCGGCATCAGCTTTGGCGGGGTGATCAGCTTCATCTTCGCCGACCTCATCATCCTGCCGATCCTGAACATCTACAGGAAGTACTACGGAGGGCGAATGTCGCTCTACCTGCTCGCGGTCTCGTACGTGGCAATGGCGCTGGCGGGGTTCCTGGTCGGAGGCGCGTTCCAGCTCCTGGGCCTCGCCCCGACCAATCACCAGGTCACCGTTTTCGAAACCCAGCCGGCCTGGAACTACACCACCTTTCTCGACCTCGCCTTCCTTGCCCTCATCGCCGTGATGGCCTGGCGCTTTGTCACCACGGGCGGCGTCGAGATGCTGCGCGCTCACTCGCGCCGGCCCGACGAAGGGGCGACGCTGGTCCGGGACCCTGTGTGCGGGATGACTGTCGACCCCGCCACCGCCACAGAAAAGGCGGAGTATGGCGGTGAGACCTATCACTTTTGCTCGGCAGCGTGTCGGTCAGCTTTCGACAAGGATCCCGCCCGCTATGCGGCACAGCCGGTACATGAGAGCCACACCCACACGATGACGCAGATATCAGGAGGAGAAATGGAGAGACAACAATCAGCGATCGATCCAGTGTGTGGAATGACTGTTGACCGCGATCACGCGGAATACCGGTCGTTTCAAGAAGGAGAGACCTATTACTTCTGCTCCGCGGGGTGCAAGTCGACCTTCGACAAGGATCCCAGCAAATATGTAGGTCATCCCGAAAATAGAACCGGCGGTTAGTTTGGGCGCGCGCATAATGACCTCGCTGGGGTGTCTGGGCTTTGATGCGAACTGGTTCGCGTCGGCCCTGAGGCAGTTCAAACCATGGAGGTGATCGTGCTCAAGATCACAGAATCGGCCGCGACCCTTCCCGCACAGGACATCGCGCGGGCCCGCAAGTTCTACGAGCAGAAGCTCGGCCTCACCCCTGACGAGGTGGGCTCCGACGGCGGCGTCTATTACAAGACGGGCAACACGGGCTTTCTCGTCTTTCCGAGCATGGGGAAGCCTTCGGGCGACCACACGCAGCTCGGGATTGACGTCGAGGACGTCACCGCCACGGTGAACGAGCTCAAGAAGAGCGGCGTGAAGTTCGAGAACTACGACTTCCCCGGCCTGAAGACTCAGGACGGCGTCGCCGACATGGGAGGCAGCAAGGGAGCCTGGTTCAAAGACAGCGAAGGCAACCTGATTGCCATCGGGGAACAGATGAGAGCTCGGCGTTCGGAAGCGAATCGAGCCGCCGCGACGAACGGCCGCTGACGAAGATCCACTGAGCGCTCGGGGATGCTCGTCCCCGGGCGCTCCTCCCGCCCCTGGCCCGGGCGCGCCGACTCCTTCAATATGGACGCCGTGCCAAAGGTGACTTTCGTGGGTGCGGGCAGCGCCGTCTTCGCCCGCCAGCTGATGACCGACATCCTCGCCGTCGACGGCCTGGACCAGGGCGTTTTCGCGCTCGTCGACGTGGACGCCAGCCGGCTCGATCTCGCGCGGCAGATCGGCGAGCGCCTCGTCGAGCTCGCGGGCAAGCGATGGACGGTTACCGCCTCCACCGAGCGCGCAGACGTCATCGAGGGCAGCGACTACGTGATCAACTCGATCGAGGTCGCCGGGCTCAAGCACGTGCGCGCCGATTACGACATTCCCAAGCGCTACGGCGTGGACCAGTGCATTGGCGACACGATCGGACCTGGAGGGATCTTCAAGGCGCTTCGCACGGGGCCTGTCTGGCTCGACATCGTGGCCGACGTCGCCCGTCTGGCCCCACGCGCGGTAATCCTCAACTACACCAATCCGATGTCCATCCTCACCCTGGCCGCGGCGCGCGCCGTGGACCTCGAGGTTGTGGGGCTATGTCACAGCGTCCAGGGCACGTCCCGTCAGCTGGCGACGTACCTCGACATTCCGTACGACCGGCTCACCTGGCGCTGCGCAGGGATCAATCACAACGCCTGGTTCACGACCCTTGCGCGCGAGGGGGAAGACCTCTATCCGCGCCTGCGCGAGCGGGCCAGGATCCCCGAGATCTACGAGCAGGATCCGGTGCGCTTCGAGGTGATGCTGCACCTGGGTGCTTTCGTCACCGAGTCGAGCGGCCACTTTTCCGAGTACGTGCCTTACTTCCGCAAGCGGCCGGACCTGCTGGCTAAGTACACGCGTCCCGGCTACCTGGGCGAGAGCGGGTTTTACGCGAACAACTGGCCCGACTGGCGTCGTGCCAACGACGAGCTGATCGCGTCGATGCTGCGTGGCGAGACACCCGTGCCGACCCAGCGCAGCCACGAGTACGCCTCCACAATCATCGAGGCGATCGAGCTCGGGAGCGAAGCGTCAATCCACGGCAACGTGCGCAACCGCGGCTCGATCGAGAACCTGCCGGACGGTTGCGTCGAAGTCGAGTGCCGAGTGAGCCGAGGTGGCCTCAAGCCAACCCGCTTCGGCGCCATTCCCGAGCAGCTCGCAGCACTGAACCGCTCACACATGACCGTGCACGAGCTGGTGGTGCAGGCCCTGATGGAGCGCGACCGCAAGAAGGCGAAGTACGCACTGATGCTCGACCCGCTGACCGCCGCGGTCTGTTCGCTCGAACAGATCGACCGCATGTTCGACGAGATGTGGGAGGCTGAGCGGGAAAGCCTGACAGCGTTCGGCTAAGCCACCGCTCTCCCAAACGAGCGGGCGCCGATGAAGATCGCCACCAGCGACAGCACCAGCATGATGGCCACGCCCTTGGCGACGTTCGGGTCGGCGATCTGGTCCCGGAACACCGCGCGGGCGGCGTCGACTGCGTAGGAGAGCGGATTCGCGGCCGCGATGGTGCGCAGCCACTGAGGCGCCAGGCCAAGCGGAAGAAGCACTCCCGACAGCAGCAGGATGGGCAGAGTCGCGGTGAACACGATCGACGCATAGATATTCTCTTCGCGCACCGACAGCGCCACCGCGTACGAGATCGATGCCGTGAGGAGGCCGATCAACGCAATCAACAGGAGTGTGATCACGACCCCGACCGGATGGATGCTGAGGCCGAACGGCAGGGAGATCAGGATCAAGATCAGCGACTGCACGACGATGGACAGCATGTCGCGGAAGGCTCGTCCCAGCAACAGCGCGACCCGGCTGACCGGTGTGACGCGCAGCCTCTCGATCACGCCCGCCCTCAGCTCAGAGATCAAGCTGAAACCAACACCGGCAGCGCCGAACATGCCGAGCTGGACAAGCAGGCCCGGCACGAAGACGTTGTAAGCCCCACCCGGCGGGAAGCCCTGCACCGAAGCGATGGATTTGAGCAATGGTGCAAACAGGACGAGATAGATCACGGGCTGCAGGACGCCGAGCGCTACCCAGGCCGGGTTGCGGATGAAGAGTCCGAAGTAGCGGCCGAATACCAGCCACGTGTCGCGCGCCAGCTTCATGCCGCCGTCTCCCGCAACGAGCGCCCAGTTTGCCGCAGGAAAACATCGTCCAGGCTCGGCCGGTGAAGACCGATGGTCACGAGCGTCAATCCCGAGCCGTCGAGCAGCCGCAAGATGGCGGGCATGGCCACCTCTCCGCGGTCCACATATAAAAGGACGGAGCCCTCGTCGAGCTTGGCCTCTCTGACGAAAGGCTGGTCCTTCAGCAGGTCCAGCGCCCGCTGCTGGTCGCCGGCCACGGTGAGCGTCACCACGTCGCCCGCGACCTCCCGCTTCAGATCCTCGGGCGTGCCCTCGGCGACGATCTTTCCGTAATCGATGATGGCGACCCGATCGCACAGGGCGTCGGCCTCATCCAGGTAGTGGGTGGTCAGGAATACCGTCGTGCCCCGGTCGTGCATGCGGCGCACCTCGTCCCAGACGCGAGCGCGGCTCTGCGGGTCCAGCCCGGTCGTCGGTTCGTCGAGGAAGAGAAGCTCTGGGTCGTGGACGAGGCCGAGGCCGATGTCCAGGCGGCGCTTCTGCCCACCCGAATAGGTGCCCGCCTTGCGGTCGGCGCACACCTCCAGCTCGAGCATCGTGATCAGGTCGGCGGCTCGCTTCTTCGCCGCTTCCACCGACATCCCGTACAGGCGTCACTGGAACACCAGCTCGGTCCGCCCGGTGATCTCGCGGTCTGAGCCGCCCGCCTGGCCGACATACCCGATTCGCTCCCGGATCTGTTCCGGCTGCGTGAGCAGGTCGCAAGCCGCCACGGTGGCGCTCCCACCGCTCGGCGGCATCAGGGTGGCGAGCATTCGGAGCGTGGTCGTCTTGCCGGCGCCGTTTGGGCCCAGGAAGCCAAAGATCTCGCCTTTGCGCACGGTCAGGTCGACCCCGACCACGGCTTCCACGACTCGCCGGCGGGACTTGAACACCCGCCTCAGCCCGCGGGTCTCGATGACCTCGTCCACGGGAAGGTACTTTAATGGGCTCCCGTTCGTTGACTTAACAGCCGGGGCTCCCGAGGACCGGTTTCGGGCCGAACTTACAGTTCGTTGAAGTAAAGAAACTGAAAATAAACCGCTTCTCGAGCGTTGTACTGAGATACGGTTTCAAACGCTCGCAATGCGAGAAAGGAGGTATTTGCCATGAATCGCCGGTTTAATCACCGCCAGAGCGGCCAGGGAATGGTCGAGTATGCCCTGATCCTGGTTCTCGTTTCGATCGTCGTTATCGTGATTCTTTTGACCATGGGGAACCAGATCGCGAACGTGTTCTCGAACGTTGTCGCGGCGCTCGGCTAAGACGACCATCATCTGAAGCGGGCCGGGGGTGCAGAACCGGCCCGCTCCCATCCTCGGCCCGCGCCAAAAGCTCCCAATCGATAGCTTTACCTGCCATGACCCGCTCGTGGTGGCGCGGCGCCGTCTTCTACGAGATCTACGTTCGCAGCTTCGCGGACTCCAACGACGACGGGGTGGGCGACCTGCCGGGGATCACGTCGAAGCTCGAGTACGTGAAATCTCTTGGCGTGGATGCCATCTGGCTCACGCCGTTCTACCCCTCGCCGCAGAAAGACCATGGCTACGACGTCGCCGACTACCTCGACGTGAACCCGGAGTACGGGACTCTCGAGGATTTCGACCGGCTGGTCCAGAGAGCGCACGAGCTGCGGCTCAAGGTGCTCGTGGACGTGGTCCCCAACCACACCTCCGACCAGCACGCATGGTTCAAGGCGGCGCTTTCCTCGCCTGACCACCCGTTTCGGGCCCGGTACCACTTCGTCGAGGCAAAACCCGATGGATCTCCGCCCAACAACTGGGGATCGGCCTTCGGCGGGCCGGCCTGGACGAAAGACCGGACAGGCGGGCAGTGGTACCTACACCTTTTTGCGCCCGAGCAGCCCGATCTCAACTGGTGGAATGGCGAGGTGCCGGCCGAGTTCGAGCGCATCGTCAAGTTCTGGCTTGATCGCGGCGCCGACGGCTTCCGGATCGACGTCGCGTCCGCCCTCTTCAAACGGCAGGATCTTGCCGACCGGCCCTTGATCCACGACCGCGTCACCGGGACCATGCGGCCCGATCCGGCCTTCTCCTATCTCGACCAGCCTCAGCTGCATGACGTTTATCGAAGGTGGCGCGAGATCGCCGACGGCTACGAGCCGGCTCGCGTTCTCGTCGGGGAGATGTTCGAGCCCCGCCGCCAGTCCAATTTCGTCGTGCACGGCCAGCTGGACATGGCCTTCGCGATGATGCTGGCCCGGTGGGAGGCGGCCGCCTGGCGCCGTGCCATCGATGTCGCTCGCCACGCGCTCAGAGGTCCCGGGATCGAGCCGAGCTGGACGCAGTCCAATCACGATGTCGTGCGGCAGGTGACGCGCCTTGGCGGCGGCGACATCGGGCGCGCGCGAGCCCGTGCCGCTTTGCTGCTCCTGCTCGGGTTGCCCGGCCAGGTCTTCCTTTACCAGGGCGAGGAGCTGGGCCTGGAAGAGGTCGATCTGCCTGACGACCAGCGCCAGGACCCGTTTTTCTTCCACAGCGGCGGCCGCCAGGCGGGCCGGGATGGATGCCGGGTCCCGCTGCCGTGGCACCGGGGCCAACCCAACGCCGGCTTCTCCACGTCGCCGCCGTGGCTGCCCATGCCGGCGGGCTGGGACAGGTTGGCGGTCGATGCGCAGGCGGCGTCACCAGGCTCGATGCTGCAGCACTATCAGCGAGCCCTCGAGTTGCGAAAGCGGCTGGCGCTGCGGCCGCCAGATCGCCTGGCTTGGCTGCGGGCCCCAGAGGCCGTGCTGCTCTACCGGCGCGGACCCCTTCGGGTGGCGACCAACTTCGGTCGCCGGGCGGTGAGCCTGGAGATCGCCGCGGAGCTGGAGATCGCCAGCAGCCCAGCGGTGCGGCTGCGTCAGGGTCGGCTCAGCCTGCCCGCCAACTCGGCCGCCTGGCTCGTCGCCGGACCGAGCTGACAGAACGAGACTGCTGTGGTCCCGCCTCGAATGCCCGAATAGGAGCGCTTCCATTTGAATCTCCGTAGCCAGGCTACATTCGTCCGGTTAAGACACGAAGGCGCTGGGATTAAGGCTCTGAAGGCCGGGTAGCCAGGCTATCGAACGTAGGTAGCAGGTCCCAGGAGAGCGTTTGTTGCACGAAAGTGTGGGCCTGGCAAAGTCCTTAATCAACCCCTAACCCAGCCCGATGCGGCAGGCGGTAATCTTCCATTCGTGGTGGTGGGAGTCCAGTTCGACGCGGATCAAACGTCCCTACCGCAGCCTCCTCCAGAGATGCCCCGCTACCTCAACCGGGAGCTCTCGAGGCTCGATTTCGACGAGCGGGTGCTGGCCCTGGCGGAGGATTCCCGTCTGCCCCTGCTCGAGCGGGTGCGGTTCCTGGCGATCTTCAGCCAGAACCTGGACGACTTCTTCCAGGTGCGGGTGGCCGGGCTCAAGGAACAGGTCCTCGCGGCGGTCGCGGTGGCCTCGCCCGACGGCATGTCGCCCCTCGACCAGCTGCGAGCGATCCGGGCCCGAGTCGAAAGCCTCACCGAGCGCCAGGTCGGCCTCTTCAACCGCGGGATCGTTCCGGCGCTCGCCGAGGCTGGAATCGCCCTCGTCCGTGGGGACCAGGTGACCAAGCGCGAGCTGAGCCAGCTGCACTCTGTTTTCCGGCAGCAGATCTTCCCGGTGCTCACCCCGCTCGCCGTGGACCCGGGGCATCCCTTCCCCTACATCTCGCACCTCTCGCTGAACCTCGCGGTGATGGTTCGCGACCCGCAGCGCCACCAACAGCGCTTTGCGCGCGTGAAGGTGCCGCCCGTGCTGCCGCGGTTCATCCCCCTGGTCGAGGGGCAGCGGTACGTGCCCCTGGAGGACGTCATCGCGCTTCACCTGCAAGCTCTGTTCCCGGGCATGGAGGTGGTCGCGCACCATCCATTCCGCGTCACGCGCGACGGCGATCTCGACGACGTCGACAGCGACGCTGAGGACCTGCTCGCCGCCATCCAGACAGAGCTCCGCCGCCGCCGCCGCCACGCGAGAGTGGTGCGGCTCGAAGTCGATCCGGGCATGTCACCCGAGGTGCTCGAGCTGCTCACCAGGGAGCTCGAGCTTCAACCGACAGACGTCTACCACGCGGATGGGCTGCTGGATCTTGGCAGCCTCCACTCGCTCTCTACGCAGCTCGACCGTCCCGACCTGAGAGAAGAGCCATGGACCCCGACCACGCAGCCGCGCTTGCGTGGGCTCGGAGCCGAGGTCCCGGACCTTTTCGCGGTGATGCGATCAGGTGATCTGCTCGCTCACCATCCATACGATTCGTTCGCCACGTCGGTCGAAGCGTTCATCGACCACGCCGCGAGCGACCCTGACGTGCTCGCCATCAAGCAGACGCTGTACCGCACTTCAGGCCCGGCGAGCCCAATCGTGCGCGCGCTGATCCGCGCTGCTGAAGGAGGCAAGCAGGTCGTCGCGCTGGTAGAGCTCAAGGCTCGCGGCGATGAGCAGGCAAACATCGGTTGGGCCCGAGCGCTCGAGGAAGCCAACGTTCACGTGGTGTATGGATTGCTCGGCCTCAAGACGCACGCCAAGGTCACGCTGGTCGTCCGCCGTGAGGGCAAGCACATCCAGCACTACCTGCATGTCGGCACCGGCAACTACAACCCGAGCACCGCGCACGGCTACGAAGACGTGAGCCTGCTCTCCGCCGACGCCGACCTCGGCGCCGACGTCACCGAGCTGTTCAACTTGCTGACCGGCTACAGCCGCCAGCATCGCTACAGGAAGCTCCTTGTCGCGCCGACCAGCCTCCGAGCGGGCATCACGCAGCTGATCGAGCGCGAGGGCAAGGCTGGCGGCCGGATCATCATCAAGGTCAACAACCTGATCGACCCGGAGATCATCGAGGCGCTGTACACCGCCTCCAGGGCCGGCGCGCACATCGACCTGATCGTTCGCGGCATGTGCTCGCTGCGTCCGCGCGTGATCGGCATGTCTGAGCGGATCAGCGTGCGTTCGATCGTCGGCCGCTTCCTGGAGCACTCGCGCGTGTTCGTCTTCGGTGACGGCGGCGACGCCGAGTACTACCTCGGCTCGTCTGACCTCATGCCGCGCAACCTGGACCGGCGCGTCGAAGCTGTGGTCCCGGTCACTGATCACAAGCTGCGCCAGCGGCTGTCGCAGATCCTCGAGATCGTCCTCGCCGACGACGTCCTGGCCTGGGAGCTGTGCTCCGATGGGGCGTGGCAGCGAGTGCCCACCGTACGCGGCCTCAACTCACACAAACGCTTCCAGGAGCTTGCCCTGGAGAGCGCGCGTGGCAACGGGGTGGTGAACGGCGTAGCGCATGCGTAGGCCCCGTTGAAAGAGCGCGAGGTGAAGCTCGGGGCGGGTCCCGCGTTCCACCTCCCTGACCTGAGCGGAGTCGTCGACGGCGTCGCGGTAACACCCCCCGAGGCCGTTCGGATGGAGACGGTCTACTACGACACCCCGGATCTGCGCCTTGCGCGCTGGGGCGTCTCGCTCCGCCATCGCGCCGGTGAAGGCTGGACGCTGAAGCTGCCGCCGGCGGCCAGCCGCGAAACGCCCGGCCAGCTGCTCGAGCGCGACGAGCTGACCTTCCAGGGTGGCTCGAAAAAGCCGCCGGAAGCCGCGGTGGACATAGTGCGTGCGTACGTGCGGAAAGCGGAGCTCGTCCCGGTCGCGCGCCTATCGACCATCCGCCGGCGCGTGAGGCTGGTCGACGCGACCGGCGCCCGAGTCGCCGAGGTCGTCGATGACGAGGTGTCCGTGCGGGACGGCCGCCGCGTCGCCGCTCGCTTTCGCGAGATCGAGGTCGAGGTCAGCTCCTCGCAAAACGGAGCCAGCGGCATCGTCGATCCGCTGGTGTCACGTCTGCGAGGGGCCGGCGCCGGTGCGCCAGATCCCACGCCCAAGCATGTCCGCGCGCTTGGGCCGCGCGCCATGGAGGCGCCCGAGGTGGCGGCCCAGCCGGTGCAGCCGGACTCGCCGGCCAAGGACGTGATCAAGAGCGTGCTCGCCGAGTCCATCGCCTCGCTCCTGCACCACGATCCGCTGGTGCGCACCAGCAGCGACCCGGAAGCGGTCCATCAAGCCCGCGTCGCGACGCGCAAGCTTCGCTCGCACCTACGCACCTTCGGGCCGCTGCTCGACCCCGAGTGGACGGAGCCGCTGCGCTCGGAGCTGGGATGGCTGGCGATGGGGCTTGGCGCGGTTCGCGACCGCGAGGTCCTCCTCGAGCGGCTGCGCGAGCGAGCCAGGTCCCTTCCCACGTCGGACCTGCGGTCTGCCACGTCGCTCCTGCACGTCCTCGAAGTCGAGATCGAGACCCTGCGCAAGAAGCTGCTGGCCGAGCTCAGCTCCGTGCGGTACGTCGACCTGCTGGAGCGGCTGGTCGCCGCGGCCCACTCTCCCGCCACGCTGCCTGAGGCTGACCAACCAGCTTCCGTGGTGCTGCCTCCCCTGGCGGCGGGCCCGTGGCGGCGCCTGCGCTCGGCGGTGCGCCAGTTGCCAGACCCGCCCACCGACCCCGAGCTGCACCGCATCCGCATCCTCGCCAAACGCGCGCGCTACGCGGCCGAGGCGGTTGCCCCGGTCGCCGGCAGTGCGGCCGCCGCCTTCGCGCGAGCTGCCGCCAAGCTGCAGACCGTCCTCGGCGAGCACCAGGACAGCGTCACCGCGCAGGCGTGGTTGCGCAGCGCTCGAATCAGCGGCCGCCGCGCATTCGTCGCTGGTGAGCTGATCGCGATGGAGCACATCGCGGCCGAGGAAGCGAGGGCGAAATGGCCGAAGGTCTGGAAGGTGCTGGACCGCAAGCAGCTGCGTCAGTGGATGCCCTGACCCGAACCAGGTGGGGACGTTTTACGTCGTGCGTCACGCGAAGGCCGGCAGCCGGGGGCACTGGACCGGCGATGACCGCCAGCGTCCGCTGAGCAAGAAGGGAATCAAGCAGGCCGAGGCGCTGGTCGAGATCCTCGCGCCATTCCCGATCACCGCCGTTTACTCCAGCTCTTTTCTGCGCTGCGTCCAGACCGTCGAACCGCTGGCCCGAATGCGCAAGCTCCCGCTCAAGCAGTCGCCGTCGCTGGCCGAGGGCCACGGCCTGGCGGGCGCGATGGAGCTCATCGGCGATGCAAAGCTGGACGAGGTGGTGCTCAGCACGCATGGCGACATCGTCTGGGAGCTCGTCGAAGAGCTTGTCAAGCGGCGTGTCGTCCAACCGGGGGAGGGCGGGTTCGAGAAGGGCTCGACCTGGGTCGTCGACTTCGAGGATGGTTCGTTCGTGCGCGCCCGATTCATCCCCGCGCCGTGAGGTGACGGGTCTCGTGCGGCGACTTCGCGCAGAGATGGCCGCCGCGGCGGATCCAACCAGAGCGGCGGGGATGCAGGCGTACATGAAATCGACGATGCCGTACTACGGCGTGACCTCGCCGAAGGTCGACGTCATCTGCAAGAAGGTTTTCGCCGAGGACCCGCTCGAGTCGTGCGCCGAGTGGCGCGACGCGGTCCTCGAGCTCTGGCGCAGCGCTCGCTTCCGCGAGGAACGCTATGCCGCCATCCGGCTGATCTCGGTGAAGCGTCATCGCGAGTGCTGGACGCCTGGCCTGATTCCCATGCTCGAGGAGCTGATCGTGGACGGCGCGTGGTGGGACTACGTCGACGCCATCGCGCAGGTGGTCGGCGAGCTGGTGCACGCGCATCCCAAAAAGGTGAAGCCTGTGATGCGCGCCTGGAGCACGGACGAGAACCTCTGGAAGCGACGCGTTTCGATCATCTGCCAGAACTCCTTCAAGCGCGACACGGACCTCCAGCTGCTGTACGCGAACATCGAGCCCAACCTGGCTGATCGTGACTTCTTCATCCGCAAGGCGATCGGTTGGGCGCTCCGGGCATATGCGTGGACGGACCCGAAAGAGGTGGCGCGATACGTACGCGAGCACGAAGCGCAGCTGAGCGGGCTGAGCCGGCGCGAAGCGCTCAAGAACATCAGTTAGCCTTGCCCCAATGACGGTCACGCTGCGCGGCGCGGGGCTGGCGGAGAGCCAGGTCGTGGCCGTGGCCCGTCACGGCGAAAAGGTCGCCCTGGCGCCGGCGGCGCGGACCAGGATGGAGCGCAGCCGAACCCGGGTCGAGCGAGCGGCGGCGTCGCGCGAACCCGTGTACGGCGTCTCCACCGGGTTTGGCGCGCTGGCCGGCACTCGGGTCGCCCCGCTTCGGCAGCCCGAGCTGCAGCTGGCGCTGATCCGCTCGCACGCCGCGGGGATGGGACCTCCTGTCGACCAGGAGGTGGTTCGCGCCACGATGCTGCTCCGAGCGCGAACGCTGGCCATGGGACTTTCAGGCGTGAGGCCGGTAGTGGCTGAGGCGTTGATCGCGATGCTGAACGCGGAGATCACGCCGGTCGTCCCCCGCTACGGCTCGGTGGGATGCAGCGGGGACCTGGCTCCCCTCGCGCACATCGGCCTGGCGCTCGTCGGCGAGGGTGAGGTCACGGATGCCGAAGGCGCCATCAAGCCCGCGACCCAGGCGCTCAAGGCTGCGCGGCTGAAGCCGTTGAAGCTCGAGACGAAAGAAGGCCTGGCCCTGATCAACGGGACCGATGGGATGCTGGGCATGCTGGCGCTGGCCTGCGCAGACGCCGAGCTGCGCTTCCGCACGGCGGACATCACGGCGGCCATGTCGGCGGAGGCGCTGCTGGGGACGGATCGCACTTTCCAGTCGCGGCTTCACGAGATTCGCCCCCATCCAGGCCAGGTCGCGAGCGCCGCCAACCTGGTGCGCCTGATGAAGGGATCCGGCATCGTCGCCTCGCATCGACACTCGCACCACGCGGTACAGGATTCCTACTCGGTACGCTGCAGCCCGCAGGTCGCGGGCGCGGCGCGTGACACTTTGGAACACGCCCGCCGGGTTGCGGCCGTCGAGCTTGCCTCCGTTGTCGACAACCCGGTCGTGTTGGAATCGGGAGAGGTCGAGTCGACCGGCAACTTCCACGGGGAGCCGCTCGCTTTCGCCGCGGACTTCCTGGCCATCGCCGCGGCAGAGGTCGGCGCCATCGCCGAGCGGCGGGTCGATCGCCTGCTCGATCCACATCGCTCCGAAGGATTGCCTCCCTTCCTCGCGGAGGAGCCCGGCGTCAACTCGGGCCTCATGGTCGCGCAGTACACGGCGGCGGCACTTGTGGCGGAGAACCGGCGCCTGGCCGCGCCCGCCAGCGTGGACTCGATCCCCACGTCGGGCATGCAGGAGGACCACGTCTCGATGGGATGGGGCGCCGCGCTGAAGCTGCGCACCGTCCTGGACAACCTCGCGCACATCCTTGCCGTCGAGCTTGTCTCCGCGGCTCGCGCTCAAGATCTCAGGCGTCCGCTCAAGGCGTCGCCTGCAACCGCGGCGGTACGCGATCTCCTCCGGAAGCACGTGCCAGGTGTCGGCGCGGACCGGTTTCTAGCGCCGGATCTTGCGGCGGCTGAAGAGCTCATCCGCACTGGGGCGGTGCTCGAGGCGGCCGAATCGGTCACCGGGCCGCTGCTGTGACGCGCACCATTCGAGCGCCCAGAGGCTCGGAGATCACCTGCCTCGGGTGGCCACAAGAGGCGGCGATGCGGATGCTGATGAACAACCTCGACCCGGAGGTCGCCGAACGTCCCGAGGACCTCGTGGTCTATGGAGGCACCGGTAAAGCCGCCCGGTCGTGGGAGGCGTTCGACGCGATCGTGCGCGAGCTTCGCCGCCTGAAAGGCGACCAGACCCTCCTCGTTCAGTCGGGCAAGCCGGTCGGTGTCTTCGAAACCCACGAATGGGCGCCGCGCGTGCTGATCTCGAACTCGATGCTCGTTCCCGAGTGGGCGACGTGGGACGAGTTCCGTCGCCTCGAGGCCATGGGACTGACGATGTACGGCCAGATGACGGCAGGCTCGTGGATCTACATCGGGACGCAGGGCATCCTCCAGGGCACTTACGAAACGTTCGCCGCTGTCGCGCGCAAGCGCTTCGGCGGTTCGCTCGCCGGGACGATCACGCTGACGGCGGGTCTCGGTGGGATGGGCGGCGCGCAGCCGCTGGCGATCACGTTGAACGGCGGCGTCGCGCTTTGTGTGGAGGCAGACCCTGAGCGCATCGAGCGCCGCCTGCAGCACCGCTATCTCGACGTCCGCGCCCACGACCTCGAACATGCGTTGAAGCTCGCCACCGATGCCAAGCAAGCCAGGCGCGCGCTGTCGATCGGGGTGCTGGGCAATGCGGCCGACGTGGTTCCGGCGCTGGTCGCGCGCGGCTTCGACGTGGACGTGGTCACCGACCAGACGCCGGCACACGACCCGCTGAGCTACATCCCGGTCGGCCTGTCACCGGAGGATGCCCAGGAGCTCCGGCTCGACGACCCCGCCGCGTACATCACGCGCGCGAGAGAGAGCATGGCCCGCCACGTCGACGCCATGGTGGAGTTCAAAGATCGCGGAGCCGAAGTCTTCGACTATGGCAACAGCCTCCGGGCGGAGGCGCGGCTCGGGGGAAGTCCTCGCGCATTCGACTTTCCGGGATTCGTGCCGGCCTACATCCGTCCACTCTTCTGCGAGGGAAAGGGACCATTTCGCTGGGTCGCCCTGTCCGGCGAGCCCGCGGACATCGCCGCGACAGATGCGGCAATCGTCGACGAGTTTTCCGATGACCCCGCCTTGGTGCGCTGGATCACGGCAGCCGAAGAGCGCATTGCGTTCCAGGGTCTTCCGGCGCGGATCTGCTGGCTGGGCTACGGTGAGCGCGCGCGCGCAGGAGCTCGCTTCAACGAGCTTGTCCGCAGTGGTGCGGTCAAGGCGCCGATCGTCATCGGCCGCGACCATCTCGACTCGGGTTCGGTGGCTTCGCCTTATCGCGAGACCGAGGCGATGCTCGACGGTTCGGATGCGATCGCGGACTGGCCGATCCTGAACGCGCTGCTCAACACATCTAGCGGCGCTTCTTGGGTCAGCGTTCACCACGGTGGTGGCGTTGGCATAGGGCGCTCGATCCACGCCGGCATGGTGGTCGTCGCCGACGGATCGGACGAAGCGGCGCGCAAGCTGGAGCGTGTGCTGACCAACGACCCGGGCACCGGCGTCATGCGCCACGCCGACGCGGGCTACCAACGCGCGATTGACGTGGCGCGCGAACGGGGAGTCCGCATCCCAATGCGAGATTGAACGGATCGGGCCTCTGGCGCGCCGAGCAGGCCTGGCTCGGTGACCGGCCCGGTCATTTCGTCCTGATCGAGGTACGCCAGGGGCGCATCACCTGGATCAAGGAAGACGTTGGTGGGTTCCCCGAGGCGATTGAGCTCAAGGGTTGGACCATTCCCGGGCTCGCCAATGTCCACAGCCACGCGTTCCAACGTGGGATCCGCGGTTTTGTCGAGTCCGAAGGAGCGGATTTCTGGGCATGGCGGGAAGCGATGTATCGCAGCACGTACATCGATCCCGATCGGTACCGCGAACAGTGCCGCTTGGTATTCCGTGAGATGCTCGAAGCCGGGATCACCGCAGTCGGCGAGTTTCATTACCTGCACGATCAGGGCAACGCGCACGCGCGAGCAATGGTCAAAGCGGCCAAAGACGTCGGCATTCGGCTGACTTTGATCGACGCGTGCTACCTGCGGGGCGGCCTCGACGGGAGACCCCTGGACGGGCAACAGCGGACTTTTTCGGATGGTGATGTCGTGAAGTGGACCAAGCGCATGAATGACCTCCGGAACGTTGACGGCATCCGTATCGCCTCTGCGATCCATAGTGTTCGGGCCGTCGATCCAGCGTCGATGCGTGCAGTGGCGGCATACGCCCGAGCGCGCCGCATGCCACTTCACATCCATCTGGCCGAGCAACCTGCGGAGGTCGAAGAGTGTCGCGCTGTGGAAGATTGCACGCCCACCGAGCTGCTGGATCGTGAAGGCATTCTTGGCGCAGACCTGACCGCCGTACATGCGATCCATGTCGACGATCACGACATCGAGCTCCTTGGAAAGTACGGGGTGACCGTCTGCGCTTGTCCGACGACCGAACGAGACCTCGGTGACCGCGTCGGCCCGCTCCGTGCACTGGCCGACGCCGGATGCGGGCTTACCGTCGGTAGCGACTCCAATGCCGTGATCGACGTTCTCGAAGAGGCTCGCGGCCTCGAGCTCGACCAACGCCGGGCCATGGGCCGGCGAGTGATCCACACTCCGGAGGAGCTGTTTCGTGCCGCCACCGTGGGCGGAATGCGCGCCCTGGGTTGGGAGACTGCCGGGCTCATGCCTGGGATGCTCGCGGACTTCGTCACCATTCGATCGCAAGAAGCGCTATCGGCCGCGAAAGTGATTTTCAGCGCCTCAGGATGCGATGTGACCAACGTCGTGGTCGGTGGCAGGACGCTCGTCTCAAAGTGAGAATTCAATGAGGCGCCTCCGCAATATCGGACGACTGTTCACGGGCACCTCTGTCGGCGTGATCGAAGATGCGGCCGTCATCTGCGACGGCGAAAAGATCGCCTGGTGCGGGCCGCACGGCCAGGAGCCTCACGAGATGCTGGAGGCGGTCACCGACGACGACGACTGCGCCGGCGGTCTGGTTACCGCCGGGCTGATCGACGCCCACACACATCCGGTCTACGCCGGCAACCGGATGGCCGAGCTCGCGAAGAAAACGGCCGGCGCTTCGTATGCCGAGGTGGCGAAGGAGGGCGGCGGTATACGCGCCAGCGTCCTGGCGACGCGTGCCGAGCCCATCATGGATCTCGAGCAGGCAACCGCGAGACGGCTCTGGGCATGGCTTGAAGGCGGCGCGACGACCGTGGAGGCGAAGACCGGCTACCACCTCGACCGCGAGGGTGAGCTCGAGACCACCCGGATGCTGTCCAGGTTGGGCGAGCGCAAAGACCTGCCGCGGATCGAGGTCACGTTCCTGGCCGCGCACGCGCTTCCGCCCGATAAGTGGGCGCGGTATGGCGCGTACGCGGGGCAGGTGGCCGAGTGGTGCGAGGAAGCTCATGTTGCGGGCGCGCGCTTTTGCGACGTGTTCTGCGACCGCGGCTACTTCTCTGTGGCTCAATCGCGGCGCATTCTTAAGGCTGGGATCGAGGCTAAGTTAATTCCGCGGATTCATGCCGATGAGCTTGCTCGTACCGGAGGCTCGCGACTTGCGGCGGAGCTGCATGCGGTTTCGGCCGACCACCTGCTTCGCGCGAACCGCGGCGACGCGGTCGCCCTGGCGCGAGCAGGCGTGGTGGCCACCCTCGCGCCTGCAACCGCGCTCGCGATGGGCAAAATGCCTCCGGTCAAGGAGCTGGCCGAGGCGGGTGCGGTCATCGCGCTCGGGACCGATCACAACCCTGGGACGAGCGGGATCACGAGCATGAGCCTGGTCGTAGCCCTCGCGGTGGGCGTGTTCAAGCTCTCGGCGGAGAGGGCTCTGATTGCAGCGACGGTGGGCGGCGCGCTATCGGTTTCGCGATCGGATCGCGGGGTGATCGCCCCTTCCAAACTGGCCGACCTCGTGCTCTGGGAAGCGGACCACGAAGGGGCCTTCGCCTGGGCTTACGGGCTCAAGCCACGACGGGTTTGGCGTGGCGGTTCGCAAGCTTTTGCGTGATATGACGTTGCTAATCGCGTGCATTTCGAGTACAAGTTGCACTGAAAAGACCGCCGCTCCGTGTAACGAACCAATAACCAGCGGTCATATGGAGGAAGTCATCTAGTGGCAAAGTGGAATCCCTTGGCGTTGAAGCTCCTGATGTGGGTCATGGGCTTGCTGATCGTGATGGGCTCCGGTCTGGGCTTCATCGGCGGCAGCTTCTTTCCGTTCGACAGCTGGGCGGGCGTTACGGCATCGGTGGCCGGAGTCGCGTTCGGCGCCGGCATAATGATCGCCGGATTTGACCCGGTAGGAAATGTCAGCTGGGTCCGCGCGCTCGTTCTCTACGCCGTGCTGGAAATCGTCTGGCAGATCTTCAACCAGATCACGATCTCGCACTTCGACATCGTCGCGTTCATCATCGCCATCCTGGTCGCGGTCCTCATCCTTGTCCTTTACCCGAACAAGCCTGCGCTCTGGATGCAGGGCGGCACATCAGGTGCTCGCGCGTAGATATAGCTCGTCAACCGTCAAGGGGCAGCCACTGGCTGCCCCTTCTTTATTTCTAGCGCGGCATGGGCGGCTGGGTTTCACCCAGCCGCAACTTTGTCCCTAACTCTCCTAGCGTTGTTGTGCTTCAGACTCTTGGTTAAGTCCCCAACCGTATACCGGAGGGTGAGTAGCCCCGTCGCGAAGCGACCGGGCGATGAGCGGGAACCATCCGGGTTTCCGCTCATATCTACGCGGTGGCGGCCAATGGCTGCCCCTTATTTATTTCTAGCGCGGCATGGGCGGCTGGGTTTCACCCAGCCGCAACTTTGTCCCTAACTCTCCCAGCGTTGTTGTGCTTCAGACTCTTGGTTAAGTCCCCAACCGTATACCGGAGGGTGAGTAGCCCCGTCGCGAAGCGACCGGGCGATGAGCGGGAACCATCCGGGTTCCCGCTCATATCTACGCGGTTCCTGGTTCGTCGCCGCTGACGATCCAACGTCCGCCGCCGGCGCTTGCCACCAGGTCGTCGGCCGCCTGTGGTCCCCATGAACCTTTGGGATATGACTCGGGGTGGCCATCCGTCTCCCACGCTCGGATGAGCGGGTCGACGATCTCCCAGGACAGCTCGATCTCCTCGGAGCCAGGAAATGCGGAGTGCCCGCCGGCGAGCACCTCTGAGAGCACGTTCTCGTACGCGTCCGGAAGCGCGGCCTTCGTAAGGCGGCCGTAATCGAGCCGCATTCCGGCTGGCAACATCTCAAACTTCGTACCCGGCCGCTTCGCCCCAATGCGAAGGGAGATCCCTTCGTCTGGCTGGATGCGAATCACGATCAAGGTTGGGATGCCGCGCTGGCGCCGGCCCGCGATGCGGAGCATCGGAGCGTCGCGCAGCTTGATCACGACTTCGGTCACTCGACGGCGAAGCGCTTTTCCAGTCCGCAGGAAAATCGGCACGCCATCCCACCTCCAGTTGTCGATGGACACGCGCATCGCCGCGTAGGTCTCGCGTCGCGAGTCGGGTGCGACGCCCTGCTCCTCGAGGTAGCCCTCGTACTGCCCACGTACGGCCATGCTGGGATCGACCGGCGACATCGCGCGAAGCGCGGCGCGCTTTGCCCGGCGCACGTACTCCGGGTCGAACGTGGTCGGTGGCTCCATCGTGATCAGCGCAAGCAGCTGCAGCATGTGGTTCTGGATGATGTCGCGCACCGCGCCGCTCTGGTCGTAATAGCCGGCGCGCTTGCCGATGCCCTCATCCTCCGCAACGGTGATGAGAATGGTCTCGACGAGAGTTCGGTTCCACACCGGCTCGAACAGGGAGTTCGAAAAGCGCAGCGCCATCACGTTCTGGACTGTGTCCTTGGCGAGGTAGTGGTCGATGCGGAAGATCTGCTCCTCTTCGAACGCAGCCGCCAGCTCGGCGTTGAGCTGGTGAGCCGACGCGAGGTTGTGACCGAACGGCTTCTCGACCACGATCCGCTGCGTCGGGTCGGCCTTTTTCGCGAGGCCGGACACTGCGAGGCCGGCCACGATGTCGCTGAAGGTCTCGGGCGGCGTGGCGAGATAGAAGATGACGGTTGGCGAGCCGGCGAGCATCTCCTTCAGCGGCTCAAACGTCTTCGGGTCCGCATACTCGAGCTGAACCCAATCCGCCGTATCGCTGAGGCGCTGGTTGGCGCTGGCTTGCTTGACCTGGTCGCGAAACTCCGCCGTGGAGATGTGGCTCCGACCCACACCGACGACTCGCACTGACTGGCCCTCCCGGGCGACGAGCCGCCCGAGCGACGGGAGGATCTTGCGGTGCGTGAGGTCCCCCGACGCTCCGAAGATGACGAGGTCGACCGGTTTGCCCACTTCCGAAATCCTACGAGGAGTCGGTGACCACCTCGGTGCCAGCCGCCTCGTCATGCACGGGACGACCCAGCGCCCATGCAGCTGGGATGGCGAGCAGGCGGACGATGGACTGTCCGACGCTCGGCTTTGATCCATCGACGGCGACGACGCGCTGGCGTACGACCATGCCACCAAGCGTCCGCCCCGAGATGCTCCAGCACGCAACGTGGTAGGCGGCCGCGGTGCCGAGCAGCACGTGGAGCTTGCGGCGCCGGCCGGTGAGACCGGCGAGCGTGGCGCAGAGAGCGAGGTCGACAGCTGCCGCGCGCAGGCGATCTCGCTGCTTGGCGAGGACGCCTGGCGCAGGTTCGCGGCCGCGTATGCGCAGCAGGTACAGACGCGTGATCAGTCGGTGGACGGGCAGCTGGGTGAGTGCGTAGAGGGGTAGTGGGAGCAGGGGGCGGTAGCCTTCAACCGAGGCGACCAGGCCGCCCTCACCCGACTCGATGCGAAAGCGCCCGTGCGGGCGGCGCGCGGCGATTCCGCCTTCGATCGGCCACTCCACGGCATTGCCCGTCAGCTTCGGCCGGCCGAAACGCAGGAGCACGACAGGCCCGATGTACAGGGATTCGCCCTCAGCGTGAACCAGGCCCAGGGTCAGCCGGCGGATGTCCTCCAGGTAGGCGTCGTGCAGCAGGCGGCCAGGGATGTCTCGCACACCGGCGACCGAGACATCGACTGAGACATGGCCGTCAATGACCCTCAGCACAGTCATATCTTGCTTGGGATGGCGACACGCGAGTTCAAGGCGGAGGTGACCGTCGAATGCCCTCCCGAGCGTGCATTCGACTACTTCGCGGACTACCGGCACGTAGCCTCGGTGCTCGAAGGTGTCAGCAGGTGGGAGCCGGCTGGAACGAAAACAAAAGGCATCGGCGCCCGATACAACGTCGAGATGCAAGCTCTCGGCTTGCCGCTGAGGAGCGTGCTCCGCCTGAATCGCTGGCGCCGCGCGCACGAGATCGGATGGATCTCCGAGTCGGGGCTGATCAAGCAGGAGGGCGGTTTCACATTCAGGAGGGTGAAGGACGGCGTCCGCATCGAGCTGCGCATCGCGTACGAGCCGCCGGCCTCCTTTGTCGGCGCAGCCGTCGCGGGACGCCTGGACTGGGTGATCCGGCGCCGTCTGCAGGCGGCGCTCGAGCAGATTCGAACTGTGCTCGAGGCTGATGGATGATGGACGCCCCCTTGCGGCCGGCCCTACGTCCCCGGCGAGCAGGGAGGTAAACACTAAAGTGGGCGACATGAAGCTGACCCGCGACGCCCGCGACATCCTCGGGCAGTCCCCGATCGGCATGCTCGCGCTTCGATCGGGGCGCTTTCCGCTGGTGAACCCGGCCGTGTTCAGCTTCGCCTCAGGGTCGCTGTGGATGACGACGTCCCGGTATGCCGCGAAAACATTGATGGCCCGCCGCGATCCCCGCGCCGCCTTCCTGGTCGATGGCGGATCACGTGCGCTGCTCTTACGCGGAGCGATCGAAGTCTTCGACCCACTTTCGCTATCGAACCAGGTGCGCGCCATGCTCGACGGACCGGGCTATGTCCTCGGCATGGCCGGGTATGCATTGAAGAACGCTCCCTTCGTCGCGGGCTATGTGCTCGACCTCACGCGGCTGCCGCGAGAGTGGCTCCCGTACAACCGCGTCGTCATGCGACTGCGACCGAGCCACGCCGACGTGCTGGATGGTGTTCAGTTCCCCGCGGCCCAGGCTGCGCGCGTCCCCGCCGTTCCGGCGGAGGTCAGCCGCCGCCTCGCGGGCGTCTCTCGCGGATATGCGTGCTGGATCGAAGGCGGCATGCCCGTGATCCGTCCCGCTTTCTGGGAGGTGGACCACGGAAGGATCACGGTGGCAGCCGCGGCCGGCCGGCCACGGATAGGAGCGAACGGAACGCCCGGCGCGCTCGTGGTCGAGTCTCATCACAGGTTCCGTCCCTCGCTCATGGTCGGCGCGTGCGTCCGCGGCGCTTTTGAAGGCGCCGCGGACGGATCAGTCATCGCCGAGCGCTACGGCATGGACCCAGGTGAAGTCCCGCCGGCGATCGAGCTCAGGGCTGAGCGCGTGACCTCCTGGCGCGGGTTTGCCATCACCACGGCAGTGCCGCGATCCGCGCGTCACCTCCGGGTCGCTCAGGGCTGATGGCCAAGCCTGCGGCTCCGGGGCTTCGTGTCCGGCGCTGGACGTCCGGTCAGTGGACGGAATCGCCAGACGCCGTGGTCACCGAGGAGCCACTCCAGCTGATGCTCGACGGCAATCCGCTTTCTGTGGTCATGCGCACGCCCGGGAACGACATCGAGCTGTGCGTCGGTCTCATGTTTGCGGAGGGCATCCTTCGCGAGCTGCGGGAGGTGCGCCTCATCCGGGTCAGCGCAGAGGCGGGCGAGGACGAGAAGACGATCCGCGTCGATGCGGACCTCGTGGAATCGAACCAGGTCGACCTGCATTTGGCCGGTGCGCCCAGGCGCAAACCCGAGCGCTCGATGCTTTCGAGCTCGGCCTGCGGCGTTTGCGGCACAGTGCTCATCGAAGACCTGAGGCGCGACCTTGCCTCTCTGCCGGAAGGCCCAAAGCTCGAACCATCGATGCTGCCTGGCCTCGTCGAGCAGCTGCGCGCGGGCCAGGGGGTTTTCGAGCGCACCGGCGGCCTGCACGCCGCGGGTCTCTTCACCGCAGTTGGCGATCTGGTTCACCTGCGCGAGGACGTAGGCCGGCACAACGCCGTCGACAAAGTCGTAGGCCGCGTGTTGATCGATGGCGGGCTGCCGGCAAGCGGTTCGATCCTCGTCGTAAGCGGGCGCGCCGGGTACGAGATCGTGCAGAAGGCGATCAGCGCCGGCATACCCGCTCTCGCCGCTGTAGGCGCGCCGTCCAGCCTTGCCGTCGCTCTCGCTCGCGAGTTCAACCTGACCCTGGTCGGGTTCCTCCGCGGAGACCGCTTCAACGTCTACTCGGGACCTGACCGCCTGGCCGGCCCTTGATCTCCGCGTTCGGAAGCGTCCACCCCGCCCGGCGGGCAGTCCTGCTGGGGGCCTACGTCCTGCTCGTCGAATGGTCGCGGGCGCTCATCCAGAAGGAGCCCCACATGGCGGTCGCAGGCCTCGTCCTCGGAGGAGCAGCCCTGGTCCTGGTGGCTGCAGGCTGGCCGGCGGATCGCCTGGGCCTCGGCACGTCGCGGCTTGGGTTGCGGATTCTCGGGGGGCTGGCGCTGGGGGCCGTGCTCCTGCTGCCGGCCGCGGCGCGGTCAGCCGCCGTTCCGATGCTGCCCGCGGGACTCGCCGTGGCGGCGGTCGCCGTCTCGGTCGGGGAGGAGCTGGCATTCCGAGGAGCCCTCTATGCAGCGCTCGAGGAGCTGGGCGGCGCGCCGCTGGCAATCGTCGGCACCACGGCGCTGTGGACGGCGGCCCATGCGCTCTCGCATCCGCCGGCCTTCCTCGAAGCCGTGGCGGCGGCCGGACTCCTGCTCGCCCTGTGGCGCTGGGCATGTCGCGACCTGGTGGGTCCTGTGATCGGCCACGTGATCGCCGACCTGTCGCTGTGAGGCGCGCTGCGCTGCTGGCGGCCGCTGCGGCAACCTACGCGGTTGCAGCCTGGATGGTGGCTCCCGGCTTCTACGACGGCTTCGGTCCACCCCAGCCGTACAACTGGACATGTCCGCCGCCGCAGGCCGGCGCCAACCTTAAGCCGAGCTCTGGCCACCAGGACATCAAAGTCCTGGGAGGCGTCAGCGACGCCAATTCGGCGTTCACCGAGGACGGCCAGGTCGTGATCGGGTTCCTCCCGGGCGCTTTCGACGTCACCGGCAAGACCGTCATCTCGGTGGACATCGTCCCGCTGCCCACATGCCCGCAGCCGGCGGGGATTCGTTTCGTCACCAACGTCTACCAGATCACTGCAAACGCTCCGCTGCTAAAGCCGGCGAACCTCGTGCTTCGCTACTCGAACCTCGAACCGGACCCGAGCGACGTTTACTTCGCAACCGACCCGGCCGGTTCATGGAAGTCGATCGGCCGTGCGCAGACTGCGCAGCCGTTCACCGTCGACACGAGCACCCGTGAATTCGGGTATTTTGCCGCGGGCTACCCGTCGGCCTCGCCGCCGCCGGGCGCGGTGCAGATCGGAGGCGGGCAGACACTTCCCATCGTCGTGGCCATCTTGATTGCCCTGGTCGTAGTCGCGGGCATCCCGCTCGCCCTCCGCCGTCGCCGCGGCGTAAGCACCGAAGACAAAGACGGGCCTGAAGACGTATAAACCACCGATAACCCCTTATAAACCGAGGATGATCTCGCGTCTGGTCCTGCTCGGCCTCATCGTCGCCGCCTGTGGTCCGGTCGGCGGTGACACGGCCTCCCCGTCTCCTTCGTATGCATCAGTCGCGCTCGGCGACGGTTGCCTGGTTGGCCGCTGGGTGGAGCAGAAGCAGCTTTCACCCGGAAACTACGGGCAGGGGACCGGGGAAAGGTTCACGGTGACCGGGCTCGCAGGGCTCGTCATCACTTACGCAGCCGATGGCACCGAGACCGATGACTACAGTGCTGCGAAGTCGCTGGACGGCGGTTACCGCGGGAACCAGATCAAGATCGTTGTACGTGGGTCGATCACCTATCAAGACCACGCCGACGGCAGCTACATCGTTCAGTCGAAACCAGTCGGTAGTCCCACCGTCACCTATTCCGCCAACGGCGGTCCGCTGGCAGGCGGCACGTCGTCATTTGCACCGGCACAAATTTCCTATACATGCGCCGGGAGCTTCCTCCACCTGGAGACCCCACCCACTTTGTACGGTTATGGCCCCCAGATGGACGACTTGGTCAGAGGCTGATCTACCCGCTGTACTTGACGGCTTCGAACAACGTGCCGCATTTGCGGCAGCGGTACTGAAGCGTCATCGCCTGCGTGCCGAACAGCGAGATGACCTCCGCGTCGCGGGCGCGACAATGAGGACACCTGGGCTCTTCCCTCGGCTGTTCAGGCTTCTCTGGCTTGGGCACTTGTAGGGGCAAACTTCTTCTCTTCAAGCCCGCGCAGCATGCCGAAGGTGTGCTCGTCGATCGCGCCGGGTCGGCCGCGACGGCGGATCGGGTCCCATGACTTCCAGTCGACCTTGATGTCGGGCGATTTCGTTTCGAGCCGCTCCTCGAGTCTGGCGTGGAGTTCGTGCGGTCCCAAACTGAGCTTGCCCTCGCGATGGAGGAGGGCGACGTCGCCGTCGGGCGGGCCGAACCATTCGATGGCCTCGCGCCAGGCTCGGTTCAGCGGCTCTGCGTTGATCCCTGACTTGAGCCAGCTCCTTCCGTGCAGGAAGTGGTAGCGCTCCTCCATCAACATTTTCCGCAGCCGGTGCTGGAGCACCTCGACGGAGCCGTTGACGCAGGACTCGATCATCGCCGTGAACGCCGTGTCCAGGATCGCGTTCGCAGCAACGAACTCGGCCCACTCTGACCACGGCTCGTCGAAATACGGGAGAGCGCGCAGGCTCGCGGGGTCCGACTCGCGCTCAGGCCCGCGCGGGTCGGCGCCGAGCGGCTCGAGGCACCCGTACAACACGCGGCTGTGGCCGAGGTCGTCCAGCCCCATCGCGGCCGCCGCGATGTCAGCCTCGAGGGAGGGCGCGCGAGTCGCCCACTCCGCATAGCGCAGGCCGAGCATCTGCTTGTTGTCGGCGATGCTGAGTACGAGGTCGGAGAGGCTCACAAATTCCTCCAAGTCCCATCAGCGGGAAAGAGAGCAGCGGCGTTTGCCCGGCCAAAGGCCGGGTCGGCTTTGCCGACGCCGCGATGAGAGAGAACCGACAGGTTCCCTTTCATATTTCGCCGGGTGCCCAGAGCTCTATGACGTGCTCCTTGCGCACGATCGCCATCTCGCACCAGCGCTCTTCGTCATAGGTCGCGCGCGCGTACGCCATGGCGAGGTCGTCGTCGGGAGCAACCACACTGCCGACCTGGTGCAGGGCCTCAGCGCGAGTCTTGCGAGCGAACACCTCGTACTCGACCGCGTCGCCGCTGACTCGCTTGTAGCTCGTCAAACAGCGAGACCCCAGGATTCCAGCGCGTCGCGGCCGGCCTCGGTCATGCGCGCGACGGTCCAGGGTGGATCCCAGACGACGTTGACACGCACGTCCGTGACGCCCGATTCACGCAGCAACCGCTCGCGCACGTCCTCGAGGATGAACTCGGATGCCGGGCAGCCCATGGCGGTGAACGTGAGGTCGACCTCGACGACGCCGTCGTTCTCGGTGATTCCGTAAATCACCCCGAGGTCCACGAGGTTCACGGGCATCTCGGGGTCCTGGACCTCGGTGAGCGCGTTCCACAGACGCTGAGTCATCAGGTCATGACCCGTTCTTGTGGTGTGTCTTGCGGAACTTGTGGAACTCCTCCTGGAACATGGCCACCATCTCGGCGTTGCGAGGCCCGCGCGACCGCCACCGGACGAGCACGCCGTCCCACGTGCTCGGCTGCTTGAAATCCCATCGCTTCTCTTCCGCGTCGAACTCGCATGGGAACGGATAGTCGAGCTCCCACACGTCTTTCCCGTCCCGCACCTCTTTGTGCGCGGGGACCTTGACGCCGATCTGCTCGCAGTAGGGCACGACGGTCGAGAGCCACCACTGGCGGAGCTGGTCGTTGGTCAACCCTTTGAGGCGGTACTCGAGCTGGGTCGAATGCATCTTCATCGAGTCGGGAAGGCCGAACCATTCGACGCTCAGCGGGAACATCCAGTCGACGGCCCGCTGCAGCTCATCCTTTGCCGATCCGCCCGCGGCGCTGATGCGCTTCATCCACGTACGTCCGTTGCGGAGGTGGAAGTTCTCCTCGGCCATCACCTTGTTTAGTCCGCGCTTCCAGGGTCCGTATGAGCACTTGTCGTGGATGTCGCCGAGGAGACAGAAGCCGGCCTGGTCGTACATGCCGTTGGCGACCACGAGCTCGGTCCAGCTGTCCAGCGGAACGTCGAAGGCGTAGGGGTAGCGGAAGCTCTTGGGGTCGCGGCTGAAGATGAGCTTCTCCTGGTCTTCGCCGAGCTCTTCGAGGATGTGGTACGCGATGTGGGCGTGCGCCAGCTCGTCCTGGATGATCGCGATGCCGGTCATGAAGGCGTTGATCGAGGGCGCCCGCTTGGCGGCGAGGTAGTAGGCGGGGGCGGAGATGAGCTCGGTGTCGCCGGACACAATGAGCGTGTGCTTGAGCTCGCGCAGGTACTCGGGGGTCATCTCGTTCGTGGACTCGATCAGCTCCCCAGACTTGATCATCTGGTCGAACTCGGCCTGAGTTCCCATCGCCCTCCCATTCTCTGACAACCGGGGCGGGTAAAATCGTGGTTCGCTTCAGGGCCCGACGGGCCCGAACCGTGGTGGCTATAGCTCAGCATGGCAGAGCACCAGATTGTGGATCTGGCTGTCGAGGGTTCAAATCCCTCTAGCCACCCCAATTCGCTACTTTTGAACTTCCTCCGCAATCGGCCGCCCGCCGCGGTGGTGGCGCCGGTTCGATCTCGACGGCCAGGCGAGCTGCGCTCGGCGCCTCCGGAACACAAAGCGGCGCGGCACCGTTGTATTGCGTGTGTACGCAACATTAGTGACTGCCTTGCTATTTGGATCTGTCGTCGCTTTCAGTTGGCGAGCAGTTCGAAACACAGAGTTGGATCACGAGTACTGCTGGTCGTGTGGCCAGCGGAGTCAACACAAACTTTGGTGCCCGAACCGCTAGCTAACGACGTGGCTCGCCCTATCGGGCGAGGAGCCGGTTGAGTTCGTTGCCGGCCTCCCCGTACCCGGCGTCCGAGAGCCTTTGCAGCTCGAGCAGGTCACCTCTGTTCACCGCGCGAACGGTGAGCAGCTGTCCCGCCCGTAGGCAGCCTTCGTCCAGTAGGTCGCTCAGCTCCTGCAGGTCCTCGCGTTGATCCGCGAGGTCGGCGAGGCGATCCAGGGCCAGCTCGTTGCCCTCGTCGGCCAGTGCTCGCAGCGTGTCTCGATCGGCGTTGTTTTTGGTCATGCCGAAAATACTGCGACCTTGCCCCAAGGGCAAGGTCAAGTGCGAGGATCATGGGATCGTGATCACGATCGGCCAGCTTGCCCGGTATGTCGGTGTGTCGATCAAGACCATCCGCGTCTATCACGACAAAGGACTTTTGGCTGAGCCCGACCGTGACGCCTCGGGTTACCGGCGTTACGCCGCGCAGGACGCCATCGAGCTGATCAAGGTCCGCACTCTGGCCGAAGCCGGAGTACCGCTCGCGCGAATCCGAGACATCAAGGCCGCACCGCATGAAGCATTCCAACGCGCCGTCGCTGGGATTGACGGCGAACTGACGGCCCGCATCCGAAACCTGCGCCAGACCCAACGGAGATTGCGAGACCTCGCCTCCGGACACACCCGGCTGCTTCCGGCCGAGGTCGACCAGCACCTCCAGCGGCTGCGCGATCTTGGCTTCAGCGAGCGGTGGGCCACGTTGCAAAGAGACCTGTGGATTCTCGTATTCGCCACCCACCCCGAAATGGCGTACAAACTCTTCCAAGATCAGGCGCAGCAATTGACCGACCCTATGCTTCGTCAGCTCTACCTCGATTACGACCGCGCCCACGACCTCGACCCGCAGGACCCATTCGTCACCGACCTCGCCCGACGCATGGTAGACGCGACCACACAGCGATACGGAACCGGTGACCTCCCCGGGCAAGGAACTGGCTCGGAAATCCCACGGCTGATCCAGAGCGCCGTCAACGCCTCATCCTCCGCTTGGCAACAAATTGACTACATGATCCGCGGCGCCCTGCAAGGCGCATCCAAAGGCGCCGACGATTAGAGACTGGCCTTCGACTTGACCTGCCCGAGACGGGCGGCTATCGAGCGCCTTCGGGAGTGGCCTGTAATCCCGCGATCTCCTTTCCATTCAGCCTGACGAGCTGTGTATTCCGCACCTTGGGCCCCAAGAGTGCCCATCCCGAACTGGAATTCAGCACGTATGGCCCCAACGGTGCGTAATTCGTTGCACTGGTTGCTGCATTTGAGCTAGCCGAAGCCGCAGTCGAGGGTGACCTTGTCCAGGGCGGTCTCCAGGGCCGTGAGCTCGTCGTCATCGAGCTGGTCCACGAACAGCTTCCTGATGCCTCGCGCGTGGACCGGCGCCGTCTCGGACAGGCGTGCCATCCCCGCCTCAGTCAGCTCAACCACGACGCCGCGCGCGTCCGCAGCTACGGCTGCTCGACGCACGAGGCCCTCTTCAACAAGCCGGGCAACCCGCCGGGTCATGCCGGACCGTGAGATGAGCGCCCGATCCGCAAGCTCTGTCATCCGCAGCTCCCCACCGGCAACCGCGAGCTGAGCGAGCACGTCAAAATCGGCCAGCGGCAGCCCGGTCTCGCTCTCGAGATCCCTGTCGAGCTGGCGAATGAGCGTGGCCTGGGCCCGCAGCAGCGCCTGCCACGCCCCCAGGCCGCGCCGGCCTGGCAGCTCTTTCACCACCAGTGCGTCGAGAAGATCGGCCGAATGCAATAAGGTCTTCAATTCCAGAGTATTTGCATATGCAAGTATATTGGATGGAGGCGATTTTCAATGATCAGCGAACTTGAACCCGGCGTCGATGAGGCAAGCCGGTTCGGAAGCCTGGCCGACGACGGCAGCGTAAAGCGAGCGACCGCCGCCCTTGAGGCCAATGGAATCAGGGTGCTTCGGGCGACTGACGCTGCTGACGCACGCCGAATCGTCCTGTCGCTCATCCCGGATGGAGCCCAGGTGCATCACGGTGCATCGAAATCCCTGGAGGAGACCGGCATTCTGGAAGCGGTCGAGAAATCCGGTCGCTACGAGCACCTTCGCCCGCGGATCTGGAAGATGGACCGCAAGACCCAGGGCGATGACATCCGACGCCTGGCGGCAGCGCCCGACGTGATGTTGGGCAGTGTCCACGCCCTCACCGAGACCGGGTCGCTCATCACCGCGTCCGCGGGTGGGAGCCAGCTCGGTCCTTATGTGAGCGGCGCCGGAAAGGTCATCCTCGTCGTCGGGACGCAGAAGATCGTGTCCGACCTCGACGAGGGCCTTCGCCGGCTGAATGACTACGTTTTCCCGCTCGAGGATGCCCGGGCCCAGCTCGCGTACGGCATCCGCAGCGCCGTGAACAAGGTGCTGATCATCAACCGCGAGGTCGTTCCGGGTCGCATCACCGTCGTCTTCGTCGACGAAGTTCTGGGCTTCTAGCCCAATCAAGGAGGTACTGGCCATGGCCACTCAAATCGACACCGAGCAGCGCGAAGTCGTCCTCGTCGAGGACGCCCACATCCGGCCGATGATGGGCAACCAGGTCCTCGAGTCATTGCCGTCAAGGCACATCCCGTACTCGCTGGTGGACCCGTACATCCTCATCCACGAGGCTGAGGTCAAGGTCGATCCGAACGTTCCTGCTCAGGACACCACACACCCGCACCGCGGGTTCGACAACATGTGGTACGCGATCACGGGATCGTCGAGCACCGGCCACAGCACCGGTCCCGGCGGCGCCTTCGAGCGTGCGCGGCTGGACCCGGGATCGCTCCTCTTCATCCGAACGGGCCGCGGTGTCTATCACGCGGAAGGACTCGGCGATGACGAGCGCCGCGAGGGCAAGGTCACCTCGATGCGCGGCCTGCTCTTCTGGGTGAACCTGGCCCGCAAGGACAAGAATGTCGAGCCGTTCGCGAAGGTCGTGCCGCCCAAAGACGTGCCGGTCCGAAATGAGGGCGACGCCATCATCCGGGTGCTGGTCGGCGAGGGCTCATCGGTCGAGCTTGGGACCCCCGGTCTGATCCTGGACGTCGAGCTGCCAAAGGGCGGGAAGGTGAGCATCCCAGTCCAGGCGGGGTTCAACGCCTTGGTCCACATGCTGGAAGGGGAGGCTACCTTAGGGGCCAACCGAAGCCCGGCGAAGCGCGGTCAGATTGCCGTGCTGGGACCAGGCGGTGTGCTGGCCGTGGACCAGGCGAAGCCGGGAACGCGCTTCGTGCTCATGGCCGGGAAGCCTTACGGGGAGCAGCCGGTCTACAACGGACCGTACGTCGACTAGCTAACTGAAGTTCCCACGGACGTTGTTGACAAGGGTCGAGAGTGGCGCCTTGCCCTGCAGTCCGGTGTGAGCCTACGCCCATTGTAGAAATCGACCCAACCAGGTAGGGCCTTCAGCCGGTCCTGGTTGCTTGGGTAGAGCCTGGCGTACGCCCACTCCTCTACGAGGGTGCGGATGAAGCGTTCGGCCTTTCCATTCGTCTGAGGCCGATAGGGACGCGTCATCTTGTGTCGGGCCCCAACTGTTCGCACCGCCTCGCCGAAGCGGCGAGACCTATAGCAACTGCCGCGGTCGGTCACGACTCGTTCGATGCGTACGCCGTGCTCCACGTAGAAGGCTGCAGCATCGACTAAGAAGGCAGCCGCCGTCGTGTGTCGCTGGTCAGGATGGACTTGCACAAAAGCCAGGCGACTGGCGTCATCGACAGCGACGTGGATGTATTCGTAGCCTGGTCGCAGAGTGTTGCTGCGGCGACTGCGATTGAAGCTTTCTTGCTTCGGCAACAGGCGGTGACCACCGCCAGGTGGTATTCGGCCCAGCTGCTTGATGTCGATATGGATCAGCTCTCCCGGATGGTCACGCACGTAGTGGACTGGCAAGCCTGTCGGCCGGTCGTTGTCCCTGAGTCGGCTGGCGCCATGGCGGTGGAGGACTCGATAGATGGTCGACCGTGGCATGCCTAGAAAGAAAGCCAGCCGATGCGGGCCCTGGCGTAGCTCACGCCTTGCCGCCAAGACCTGCTCGACCTGTTCCTGGGTCAGCGCTCGCGGGGAGCATCGTGGTCGTGAGGTGGCGTCTTCCAACCCGTCTTTGCCAAATTGCCGGTAGCGTCGAATCCACTTGTACGCGGTGGCTCGGGAAACCCCCACGGACTCCGCTGCCCGGACAGCGGGCCAACCGTAGGCTTCTACCCGCTGAACCAGAAGTAGCCGGCCGAACGGCGTGAGCTTCGCTTTACGATGCGACATAAGAGCCTCCTGTCGGTCTGGTTGGTTTCCACCCCAAACCGAACAGCGGGGCTCTCAGTCTGTCAACAACCTATTTGGGAACTTCAGCTAACCAGCGAATGCCGGCTCTCGCGGGTCTCAGGTTCGGACCAAACCCGCGACTGCCGGCACCGCCCGGCCTCAGCTCCGATTGGTCTGGGCCTGGAGCAGGGCGAGGATCTTGTTCTGACCTTCGAGGATCTTGACCGACTGCGCCGCCAGCGTGTGGATGGCTTCAAGAGTTTCGTGGTCGGTTTCTGCTCGTGCGTCGCTCGCTGCTGCCTGGACGTTCTGGCCGACCATGATGGCGACCATCGCGAGGGCCTGGAAGATGCCGCCGACGATAAGCAGCATGAGCGCGAACGGGTAGGGATCGAAGCTGAGCGGGCCAAGCCTCGAGAGCAGTATCCAGCCTCCGACGAACACCATAAGGAAGTAGAAGAACCACATATTGCCCACGCCGTTTGTGATCAGCAGGGCGAGCCACTTGTTGAAGCCGCTGTGGGGATGCACGTCGTTGTTGTGGACCAGCCTGTGTTTCATACGGCACAGCATCCACCAACGGGACCGGGACATCGAAGCCGGCTGGTGACGTTTCGGCCACGAAACGACACGTTTTCGGCCAGGGACCGTTAGACCTCATATGGCCCGGATCAAGATGGTCGAGGAGTCCGACGCCAAAGGCCAGCTGGCCGAGCTTTATGCGGCGGCCAAAGCCCGCAGCCCGATCGGCATCGTCGCCCCGATCCTCCAGACGATGAGCCTCCGGCCCGACTTCCTGGCCGCCATCGATGCCGCCTCGCGCATGCATTTCACCGACGGCGCGCTTACGCGAGCCCAGCACGAGATGATCGCCTCCTACGTCTCAGCCCTCAACCGCTGCAGGTATTGACTCAGCTCACACACGTGGTTCCTGCAGTTGCAGGGCGAGCAGTTCGAAGGGGTGGCGGAGGCGCTGCGCGACGGTGACCTCGACGCCGCCGGCCTCGCAGGGCGCGAACGCCTGCTGCTGGAGTTCGCGGGCACCATAAGCCGGGCTGCCTATCGCGTCACCGACGAGCAGGTCCAGGGCCTGCGCGAGGTGGGGTGGACCGATGAGCAGATCGCCGAAGCCGCCTATGTGGCCGCCCTGTTCAGCCTTTTCGTCCGGCTCGCCGACACCTTCGGCATCGAGCCTCCCGCCGCCTATGAACCGACTGGCATTCCGGGCGCCATCACCCGCGATCCGTAATCGGGCCCGCGTCAGGGGGCGGCGGCCAGGTCTGTGTAGTCGTTGATGATCGGGTTGCCGCCTCCACCCGGAGGGTGGTTGTCCAACAGTCCCCAACTCTTGGCGTAGACGGAGCTTGTCTGCGAGACCAGGTTGCCCGATGCGTCCCGCGTCGTGAGGGTAGCCGTCCCATGCAGGCTGACTCCTATCAACCGCGCGGCCTGGCTGCTGAACTTGGGCAGGTAGAGCTTCAGCGTGACCTGGTCAAAGCTGTAAGTCTTCGTGACGATCTTGCCGGCCGCGATGTCCTCGTTGATCACTTCCACGAATTCCTGGAGGCCGTCGAGTGTCGCGCCGCTCTCCGCCAGCTTCAAATCATGGCCGCGGCGCGCCTCTGACTCGATGACGAGGTCGAGCACCATGTCATGCGCCATCCTGGCGGCGGCCTGTGGTGTCATCCTCGGGTCGAAGGCGCTGACGTTCGAAGCGATGCTGACCGAAGGTATCGGAGGCAGGATCCATACGCGCGCCGACGCAGAGCCTGGAGCCGAACCCCCCGCCGGCGGCAAGGCCCCGGTTCCCGAGTCGGAAACCCACCCCGCGATTGCAGGCCCGGCGCCGACCTTCAGGGTGACCGTCGGCGTTGAGCCGTCCGCGAGCCCGGCCGCCGCCGCCGGTCCGTGGGTCGAAAGGTCGGCGGCAACCGGTATCGATCCGACGAACAGCATCGCGATGGCGAAACCGACCGGCAGCCGCAATCCGAAATGGAAGAGGTCGCGCGCCCACCTGACACCGTCCGCCTGGAATGGTGCAAGGAAGCTCACGAGTGCAAATCGCAACGCGCAGGCGATGACCAGGCTCGCGAGGATTGCCGTCTTGGTCCAGAACTCCAGAGTCGTTGGTCCGAGCAGCAGCACCGCCAGCAAAGCGACGCCGACTCCGAAGATGACCCTGGCCAGCGGCGCGTCGGGCACCGTCCTCGGGTCCGGGACCATGAAGAACGCGAAGATCAGGATCTCCGGGGACGTCACGAGGATCTGCCAGAGCTCTCGCCCACACATCGGGGTCACGTGCCAGCTCGCGACCATGCAGTGGTCCGGCACCGGAGCCAGGGCGAGGGCGGTGAACGCGGCGAATGCGACCATGAAACCGAGCACGAGGCCCAGCAGCCGGAGCTCCCACGCGATCAGCAACCCCCCAACGATGAGGATCGCGTAGGTAACGATCATCCACGGGCCCATCGGCACCCACCACAGGTCGAGCGGCTCTGTGTACTTCGGACCCAGGACGACGAATGCTAGGACCAGCGCGACGTTGGACGGGTTGAAGATGTGACGTCCCCGCCATCTGATCAGGTACTTCGACGCCATCCCAAGCGCCACCACGCCGATGAAGATCCAGATCCCATGCGTGCTCCACCATTCGCCGTGGAGCGTTCCCGGAGCTCGCAGGATGAAGGCGGTGCTGTTTCCGGTCAGCAGCCCACTGGCCGGCCACATGATCGCCTTGTCCTTGAAGAAGGTGACGACGAACTCGATCAGGGCGCCGGCGGCAAGGCAGGCAAGGATCTGAGCTATCGAGAGCCGGAACCCGAGGACGGTTTGACCCAGCACCTGGAGCGTCAGCAGCACCGCAGCCACGTGCAGCCGAGGGTCGCGGATGCTGGGCAAGATGACGGGGTAATCGCGGCCCCGAATGCGGACCGTCCTGCGTTTTCCCCCACCGGGACGTGCTTGACTGGAGGCCGGGATGCCTATCCCTTGCGGAGGCGCTGCGTCGGTGCTCGCCACGGTCGGGTAACGGTCATAGTATGCAACCCGTTACAGAGCCGAGAGCGGTGGCAACTTCTCGTTCATTTTGGAAGCCGGGGCATGGTGGGCTGGCGATCGTGGCCGCGGCCGCCTTCCTCGCTGTACTGCCTGCATGCGACCCCACCTTCGCGGTCGGGCAGCCAACGACGCGGGCGCTCGAAAACGGCGCGGTCGCCAGCCTCGACGCAGCCAAGAGCTTCCGGATCAAGGGCTCCTACACCGACAGGTCGACGACCCTGACCAGAGCTACGAGTCCCGCCCGGACCACTCCCATCGACGTGCCCGTAACGGTCGATCTCCAGCTCGTGAGGCCGACCACCGTCCATGTCCTGGTGAGCACGGCCGAGGTGAAGCTGGAGGCGATCGTCATCGGCAGCGACGCCTACTTTCGTGGAAACCAGTTCCTCTCGGAGCACATGGGCGCCGATTCACTTTCGCGGAACCTGGTCAGGGTCGCCGGGAACTCGTGGTGGAAGGGATCGGTTGCTTACGCGCCCACCCTGCCTGACCTCACCAATGGAACCTCCTTCCGGGAGGCGTTCCTGGGCACGTCCGTGACGCAGCGCTCCGATCACGTGTCGGTCGACGGGATCGACTCTGTCCGGTTCTCCGGTCCCAGGGCGGACGTCTATCTCGCGGCCAATCCTCCCCACCGGGTCCTTCGAGTGCGCATCAAGAAGGGAGTCGTGGTCGACGGCATCACCGATGGCGACCTCCGGTACGACAGCTTCGACCAAGACTTCAAGATCGCCGCGCCCAAAGACGTCATAGATTTCTCCAACCTGTCCACGCTCCCTCCCGTCTACAGCGTGGTTTCGGTGGACACCTCGGGCTGCCTCTCGCCCTGCGCCGTTTCGGCGGTGCTCAAGAATCTGGGCGGAGCGACTGGCGCGGTGGCGCCTTCCACCGTCACGTTCACCCTGACCGACCCGGCGTCGGCCAAGGTGCTCGCGACCTGCCAGGCGCGGGTGCAGCCCGACGTCGGCTACAACTCCACCACCATGGTCGGCTGCACCATGGCCGGCGTGAACGGCCAGCAGGTAAGCGCCGCGATCGTCACCGCCACGGTTGACAACCCCGGCCGCGCCTGACTTCCAGCGCCAGGCACGCGCGTATGCTCAGGCGCAAATGACCGAACGAACCAACAGCCTTCCGATTCCACCTCGCGGCACCAAGGGCGCGTGGCAGCCACCCGGCTTTTTGATGAAGGCGCTTACGCCGCTCATGAACATGCAGATCTCGAACTACCGGAAGAAGGCCGGTCCGACGCCGCCCGTGATGATGCACATGCCCACCGTCTTGCTCACCACCATTGGAGCCAAGACCGGCCAGGAACGCACGCATGTCCTCGGGGGCTTTGCCGACGGCAATGACGCCTGGGTGATCATCGCTTCGAAGGGCGGCGCCGCGACTCACCCCGCGTGGTTCATCAACCTGGCCAAGCAGCCCGACAAAGTTTGGCTCGAGGTCGGCAATCGCAAGCTGCAGGTGAAGCCAGAGCTCCTTCAGGGAGCCGAGCGCCAAGCCGCCTACGCGAAGGTAGCCGCGATCGCGCCGCAGTACGGCAAGTATCCGAAGAGCACCGACCGCGAGATCCCGGTGATCCGCCTCACGCCCGCCTGACGGCCGGCTCCTTCAGGGCGGCGAAGCCGCAATTTGAAGTTCGCACCGGCTTCGAGTTAGACTCCGGACGTTCTCAGGCATCGGGGGTGGTTCGAAGGGGGAGACCATGCGGAAAACGTCATTGTTGTTTGCAGCCGCCCTGGCACTGTTGCTGGCAGCGCCGGCATCGGCAGCGGCGCCTGATGTAGCGGTCAACGGCACTCCGTCGGGCAGCCCAACCGGCCCGTTCTCACAGAACAAACAGAACGAACCGGCGATGGCGATCGACGCCAATCACACCAATATCGTTGTCGCGGGCTCGAACGACGAGATCGACGAGGAGGCCTGCAACGCGGGCGACGACACCATCTGTCCGTTCACCGCGGGCGTCGGCGTCTCCGGCTTCTACTTCTCTTCCGACTCCGGGCACACGTGGAAGCAGCCCACCTACACCGGTTTCACCGCTCGGGGATGCACTGGAGTTGTCGGCAACACCGACCCAGACTGCGTTCCCGCCGCCGGATCGATCGGCACGCTTCCCTGGTACTACGAGAACGGTCTGATCTCAGACGGTGACCCAGCCTTGGCTTTCGGCCCGGTGCCGGGCAGCAATGGATCTTTCAGCTGGGCCAATGGATCTCGCCTGTACTACGCGAACCTGACCTCGAGCTTCCCCGGCACGAGCACGTTCAAGGGGTTCGAGGCAATCGCAGTCTCGCGCACCGATAATGCCGCAGCCGCGGCGGCGGGCGGCGCTGCCGGCAAGGCTGCGTGGAGGCCGCCAGTAATCGTCTCCAAGCAATCCTCCACGACGTTCTCCGACAAGGAGCAGGTCTGGGCTGACAACGCGTCATCGAGCGCGTTCTTCGGCAACGTCTACATCTGCTGGGCGTCGTTCAGGGGCCAGGAGAAGAGCCCCAATGCCGCGCCGGCGCCGCTGCTGGTCGCCGTTTCATCGGACGGCGGCAGCACCTGGGCGCAGCACTTGATTTCCCCAGCGGCGAACAACGGGCAGCGCAACCCGATGGACGGCTGCACGGTTCGCACTGACAGCAACGGCAACGCGTACGTGTTCGGTGTCGGCACCAGCTCGTCGGGCGGGCACCTTCCATTCGAGATGATGTCGGTGTCAAACGACGGGGGCGCGACGTGGTCGGGCCAGACCCCGGTGGCGGGCCCCGTCAACCAGCCCGGCCGGTTCGATCCAGGACTTGGCCGCCCGACCATCGACGGAATCGGCGGCGCGCGGAGCGACCTTGCTCCGGCGCCGAGCGTCGATATCGCCAACGGAGCTCCAAACGGAGCTGGCGCGACCAACCGCATCGTGATGAGCTACGTCAGCGGACCGCTCGCGACTCCTCACGTGTACTTCACCGAGTCGGCTGATCGAGGCGCCACGTGGTCGACACCGGCTGCCATCGAGAGCGCAGGGGACCGTGGCTACTACACGGCGCCGGCCATCTCACCCAACGGCAATGATGTGTACGTCGTCTACAACGCCTTCACCACTCCGTACCGCACCAACACGACCGATTCGCGCAACCTGGTCGGGGTCTTCCTCCACGCGGCCGTCGGTGCTTCGGGCACAGGCGCGTTCACGGAGGTGCACCGAGGTGCGGACGGTGATCCCCGCGGCACGAGCCAGAACGGCCTCACGGCGGAGTTCCTCGGCGACTACGTCTACGCTGCCGCTACCCGTACGTACGGGACGGCGGTCTGGAACGATGCCCGGAACGCAGGCGACTGCCCGGCCATCGATGCATGGCGCATGTCGCTGAGGGGCGGACCCGCCGCGCCAAGGCCGGCGCCTCAGCAGGACTGCCCGGCCACCTTTGGGAACTCGGACATCTACGCATTCTCGACAGCGCCTAAGCCCTAGCTCGAATCTCGCGAGGGGCGCCCGCCGGCGCCCCTCACTTTTTCGGCGAGGCGACCTCGTCGAGCCGGGTGCCTGCTTCGACCAGGTGCCCATCGAGGACACTCTGGGGGGTAGGGCGCCTCGTGCTGGCGGCAGGCGCCCAATCCATGACGGACCTGACCGCGCCTTAGCCTTATTCGCATGGCGGTGCTGATTTGCGACGTCGGTCCGCGGGACGGCCTGCAGAACGAGTCCAAGACACTGGAGCCCGGCCTGCGCGCCGAGCTGTGCGATCGACTCGCCGCGGCGGGCTTGAAGCGTGTGGAGGCGGCGAGCTTCGTCAACCCGAAGCTCGTGCCGCAGATGGCCGGCGCCGAGGAGGTGATGGCCGCCCTCCGCCGCAAGCCCGGTACCTCATACGCGGGGCTCGTCCTCAACGAGCAAGGTTACGAACGTGCCGTGGCGGCGGGCGTTGACGAGGTGCACTATGCCTTCGCCGCGACCGATGAGTTCGGACGCCGCAACCAGAACGCGACGACCGATGAAGGCCTGAAGACCGCCCTTTCGCTGGTGGCCCGCGCGCGAAGCGAACGCATGCCGATCACGGTGACGCTGAGCGTGGCCTTCGGGTGCCCGTTCGAAGGACCTGTGCCCGCCGAACGAGTGCTGAGCATCGTGGAACGGTTGATGGCCGTGCCGGCCGACGAGATCTGCCTTGCTGACACGATCGGGGTCGGCGTCCCGTCACAGGTCAAAGAGCTGGTTGGCGGCGCACGGCTGCTCGGGGCGAAGGTTGGCGCGCATTTTCACAACACCCGGAACACCGGTTACGCCAACGCGGTGGCGGCGCTGGATGAAGGCGTGGTCTCGCTAGATGCTTCGGTCGGCGGGGCGGGGGGGTGTCCATTCGCGCCGAAGGCGACGGGCAACATCGCGACCGAGGACCTGGTCTACCTCCTGCGCGGTCTCGGCGTGGAGACCGGGATCGACCTCGACGCGTTGATCGGCACCTCGCAGTGGCTGTCGGGCCAGCTGGGGAAGGAGCTGCCGGGCATGCTGGCGCGGGCGGGCGACTTTCCTTCCAAACGCTAGCCGCGGGTTAAGAATCCAGTACTCGCCAATCCTTAAAACTGGTTGTACGCTGCGGGTGTAGGTTCGGCTCGCGGGGGCGAGTGCCGCAGCTCACGTTGAGGGGTATTGAAATGTCACGAGATGACAGGCTGGAAGCCGTTCGATCGCTGAGGAATCAGATCGACAGAAGGACCTTTTTGAAGAGTGCAGGCGCCCTTGGCATCGCGGGTCTTGCCGCCCCGCTCCTGCCGGCGGCGGCCTCGGTCATGCGAACACGCTCACGAAGCATGCCGATCCAGCACGTAATCGTCGACATGCAAGAGAACCGTTCGTTCGACCACTACTACGGTTTCGCGTCCTTCGCAGGAAAGTACGGAGTCACGGACCGTTACACGCAGCCGGACGGGGTAGGCGGGACAGTCGCGCCGTATCACTTCACCAGCCTTTCGACGCCAGACATCGGACACGGCTGGACCGCGATGCACAACGAGTATCACGGCGGCGCGATGGACGGGTTCTACACAACGGACGGGATCAACGCCATGGGCTACTACACCGCGGCGGATCTGCCGTTCTATTACAGCCTCTTCGAATCGTCCACCCTATGCGGGAACTACTTTTGCTCGCTCTTGGGCCCTACCTGGCCGAATCGCTTCTATCTCGCGGCGGGCACGTCGGGAGGCATCACGACCAACGGGGTGTGGGGCTATGGGGTGTTCGACTACCCCATAATCCTCGACCTGCTCGAGGACGCCGGCGTGAGCTGGAAGGTCTACAACATGAGCATGGACAGCGTTCCGTACGGCAACACGGACAACGTGTTCGTGTTCTGGAAGCGCTGGGCTCATGACCAACGGACCAGGGGCAGCAAGGGGGAGTACCTCGTCGACCTCAAGCTCGGCCGCCTGCCGCAGGTTTCGTTCATCATCCCGAGCTTCGCAAGAGGATTGGATGAGCACCCACCGGCGGACGTTTCCGTGGGCATGGGTCTACAGCAGGAGCTGATCACCGCGCTGCGCCAGTCGTCGGCCTGGTCAAGCTCGGTTTACATCCACACGTACGACGAGTCTGGGGGCTATTTCGACCATGTCGCACCGCCCCACCTAGACGCCTACGGCCTCGGCATCCGCGTGCCGACGTGGGTCATCTCTCCGTTTGCAAAGCCCCGGCATCTCGAGCCGACGGTTTACGAGCACACCTCCATCCTCAAGTTCATCGAGGCAGTATTCGGCCTGTCCACGCTGGCCTCGGTAAACCATGAATTCGACACCTCCACCCCCGGCGGACCGAACAACGCCGCATCCAACGGTCAGGCTTTGGGGCCGCCGGCGCCACCGCGAGACGGCTCGCACGCAATCGGAAACTTGATGGAGTGCTTTACGTTCTGAGGGACCGAGCGTCGGAGCCTAGATCCGGGCCGGCTTGATCCCGTACAGGGCGCCGAACTTCTTCTGCACGTAGGCGATCCACGGCGCCGCGGTCAGCGGCCGCCCCGTCGCGCGTTCGAGCAGCTCGTTCGGCGTGAACTTCCGGCCATGCCAGTGGACGTTCTTCCGCAGCCATCCAAGCAGCGCCGCGAACTGGCCCGCTTCGAATTGCGCGTCCAGGTCGGGAATATCCGAGCGGATCTTTTCCATCAGCTGCGCGCCGATCAGGTTGCCCAGCGTGTAGCCGGGGAAGACGCCGAAGCTCACGAATGACCAGTGGATGTCCTGCAGGACCCCCTCTCGATCGTTCGGTACGGCGATGCCGAGGTACGACTTCACGCGGTCGTTCCATGCTTCGGGTAGGTCCTGGACCTTGAGCTTGCCCTCGAGCAGCTCGTTCTCCAGCTCGAAGCGAAGGAGGATGTGCATGTTGTAGGTCACCTCGTCCGCCTCGACCCGGATCAAGGACGGGTATGACCTGTTGACGGCTCGGAAGAAAGCCTCGTCATCGATGTCTCGAAGTGAGTCGGGAAACGCGTGGCGCAGGCTCGGGAAGAAGTGTTTCCAGAAAGGGCGGCTCCGACCGACGAGGTTTTCCCAGAGCCTGGACTGCGACTCATGAACTCCCGGCGAAGCGCCGCCCCACAGCGGAGTCCGATCGATGTCTTCGCCGATCCCCTGGCTGTACATGGCATGTCCTGACTCGTGGATCGAGCCGAATAGGCATTCGTTGAAGAAGTCGCGTGACACGCGCGTCGTGATGCGCACGTCGCCGGGCCCGAATGAAGTGGAGAAGGGGTGCGTCGAGATGTCCTGCCGTCCGCGGTCGAGGTCGTAGCCGAGCCTGGTCACCAGCTCCAGCGCGTACTTGACCTGCATCGCAGGCTCAAACCCGCGGTACAGCACGCGGTCGTCGACGGCGTCGGCATGCCCGGCAATATCGGCGACCAGCGGCACGATCGCGCGCTTGAGCTCGGCGAAGATCGATTCGAGCTGGTCGGTCGTCATCCCCGGCTCGGTGCGATCGATCAGCGCGTCATACGGCCGTTCCGCGTACCCGAGCGCGTCGGCGATCCGCCGGTTGAGCTCGACGTTCTTCTGCAACGCCGGGGCGAAAATCTTGAAGTCGGCCTCGCGGCGAGCCTTTTCCCACACCGGCCGTGCGGCGGAGCTCGCCCGGGCGACTTCAGAGACGAGCTCAGACGGAAGCTTGCTTTCCTGGTCGTAGTCACGGCGCGTCACGCGGACCAGGCTCGCCTCATATGAGTCGAAAGGTTGACCCGCCGTCTCTTCTTCGAGCTCGCTCAGCAGGCGGCCGACGTCCTCGGCCGTGAAGCGGGCGTGGGATAGCCGCTGAAGGGTGGAGAGCTGGTCGGACCGGGCGCCGACGCCGCCCGGCGGCATGTAGGTCTCCTGGTCCCATTCGAGCACGGCGGCAGCCCGGCTCAGGTCGGTGACCTCAGCCAGGATCGTTTTCAGCCGCTCGAGTGACTCGCTCATACTTCCCCGGCTCCCCGGGTATTCTCCCGAATGGCGGCAAAGCCCCGCTAGCTCAGTGGATAGAGCATCTGCCTTCTAAGCAGAGGGTCGGGGGTTCGAATCCCTCGCGGGGCACCAAGCTCGTTTTGCGTTTCCGCGCGGAAAGGTCGGAATTCGGCCATTCGATGCGTGGTTTCCGCGCGGAATGGCTGTAACCGCAGGTATAAAAAGGTCATGAGCGAAGAAACAGGCCGAAAGGCGCCGGTTATCCCGAGTGACATGAAGGCCTTCAACAAGAAGTTGATCGCCGATTTTCGGGCCAATCACGGGCAGTGGACCGGCCAGATGGCGGGACGCTCCCTGTTGATCCTCACCACGACCGGCGCGCGGACCGGGAAGGAACGATCGGCCGTGCTCGGATATGGTCGCGCCGGCGATAGGTTGGTCGTGATCGCTTCCGACAACGGCGCCGCATCGTCGCCGGACTGGTACCACAACCTTCTCGCGCGCCCGATCGCAACGGTCGAGGTCGGGCCTAAACCTTTCAAAGTCCGGGCCAGGACCGCCAAGCCCGAGGAGCGAGAAGAGCTTGCGAAGGCGGTTCCTTACCTCGAGCAGCAGCAAGGCCTGACCACGCGTGAGATCCCGATCATCGTTCTGGACCGCGAGTAGGCCTAGGGCTGCGGGATCGAAGCGAGTACCTTCCGCACCTCGCGCGCGACCTCTATGTCTTCGCGAGCTTTGACGACCAGGGTTGGAAACTCGACCGATGGGGCGCTGATGTCGACGTCGGGGACCGCATTCGCGTTGAGCTCCGGATCGATCTCGAGTCCCAGAAACGCCAGGCCTTTCACAGTGTCGGCGCGGACCTGCGCGGCGTTCTCACCGACGCCCCCGGTGAAGACGAGGACGTCGAGGCCGCCCATCGCCGCGGCCATGGCCGCGATGCAGGCGCGAAGCCGGTGCACGTAGACGTCCAGGGCCAGGCGGGCGGCCTCGCTGCCCGCCGTGATTCCTCTCAACACCTCCCTCATGTCGGCGGACCCCGCGAGCGCCAGCAAGCCTGACCGCTGCTCCAGTGCGTCGGCCATCTCGGTCTCGGTGAGTTCCGCGTGCTTTTGCAGCCACAGCACGAGCCCTGGGTCGATGCTGCCCGACCGCGTGCCCATGACCAGGCCTTCCAGCGGCGTGAATCCCATAGTGGTGTCCATCGACCGGCCGCCCCAGACCGCGGCGACCGACGCACCAGAACCGAGATGGCAGGTAACCACCTTCAGCCCCGTCCCCGGGCTGTCGAGCATCTCGGCGGCGCGCCGCGAGGCGTAAGCATGCGAGAAGCCATGGAAGCCATAGCGTCGGACGCCGAACCGCCGTCTCCATTCCTCGGGGATGGCGTAAGTCGAGGCGGCCGCCGGCAATCGCGAGTGAAACGCAGTGTCGAAGCACGCGACCGCCGGCGTGCGTGGCAGCAGCAGGCGGACGGCGGCTATGCCCGCGAGCGAGGCGGGAAGGTGCAGCGGGGCGAGGTCGGTGATCGTGACCAGATAGCTGATGACCTCGGAGTCGATTCGAACCGACCTGGGAAATCGAGGCCCGCCGTGGACTACACGGTGTCCAACCGCCTCGATCCCGTCCATCGCGCGGATGGCCTCGTCGAGCTTGCTGTCGGCGACCTTGCCGCCGGATACCTCGAAGTCCTCCTCGGCGAGCACCGTGTCGTCGGGACCGACCAGGCTGACCTTGAGCGAGCTCGACCCGGCATTGACGACCAGGACCCTCATTTCGTTACTAGCGTGGCATGGCGGCCGGGTTCATCCCGGCCGCGACTTTGTCATTTGCGTCTGTAGCGTTGCAAGGAGAGTCCTTCCGTAAATCCAAACAGCGGGAAGATGAGAAGGAACCCCCGGTTCCTTCTCATATTTAATAAGGCCAGACCCAGTCGCGGATGTCGGGCGAGTCCTCCCCGTGGTCGCGCGTGTACTGCCGGTGCTTCAGGCGCTCGTCGATCATCAGCTGGCGGACGTGCGCCGCCTTCTCGCCGAGGCCCGGCACCCGGTCGATCACGTCCATCACGAGGTGATAGCGATCCAGGCTGTTGAGCATCACCATGTCGAAAGGCGTGGTGGTGGTGCCCTCCTCCTTGTATCCGCGGACGTGGATGTTGGGATGGTTCGTTCGCCGGTAGGTCAGGCGGTGGATGAGCCATGGGTATCCGTGATAAGCGAAGATCACCGGCTTGTCGCTGGTGAAGATCTCGTCAAACTCGGTGTCCGCCAACCCGTGCGGGTGCTCGGTCGCCGGCTGCAGCCGCATCAGATCGACGACGTTCACGACGCGGACCTTCAGGTCGGCAAGATGCTGCCGGATGAGATCGGCGGCGGCGAGGGTTTCCAGCGTCGGCACGTCGCCGGCGCAAGCGAGCACGGCGTCGGTTTCCTGGCCGGCGTCGGTGCTGGCCCAGTCCCAGATGCCGAGACCGCGGGTGCAGTGCACGATCGCGTCTTCCATCGACAGATAGTTCAGGGCGGGCTGCTTGCCGGCGACCATCACGTTGACGTAGTTGCGGCTGCGCAGGCAGTGGTCCGCGACCGAGAGCAGCGTATTGGCGTCCGGCGCAAGGTAGACGCGGATGACCTCCGCCTTCTTGTTCGCCACGTGGTCGATAAAGCCAGGATCCTGGTGCGAGAAACCGTTGTGGTCCTGACGCCAGACGTGCGATGTGAGCAGGTAGTTGAGCGATGCGATCGGTCGCCGCCACCGGATCTCGCGCGTGACCTTCAACCACTTCGCGTGCTGATTGAACATCGAGTCGATGATGTGTATGAACGCCTCGTAGCAGTTGAAAAGGCCATGGCGACCCGTGAGCAGGTAGCCCTCCAGCCAGCCTTCGCACAGGTGCTCGCTGAGCACTTCCATGACGCGGCCCTCGGGCGCGAGATGATCATCGCCGGGTTCCAGCGCGGCGTCCCAGGTGCGATCGGTGGCCTCAAACACCGGCTGCAGCCGGTTGGAGGCGGTCTCGTCCGGACCCATGATCCTGAAGTTGACCGGGTTGTTTCGGATCACGTCGCGCAGGTAAACGCCGAGGACGCGGGTCGCCTCGCTGGTGGTGGTTCCCGGCTTGGCCACAGACACCGCGTAAGCCCGGAAGTCGGGGAGGTTCAGGTCCCTGAGCAACACGCCACCGTTGGCATGGGGATTGGCGCTCATCCGGCGCTCACCGCTCGGCGCCAGCGCCGCCAGCTCGGGCACCAAACGGCCTGACTTGTCGAACAGCTCCTCGGGCCAGTAGCCGCGCAACCACGCTTCGAGGATCCCAACGTGGTCGGGCTTGCTGTTGAAGTCCATGATCGGAACCTGGTGCGCGCGAAAGGTGCCTTCGATCTGCACCCCGTCGACGACCTTTGGACCCGTCCAACCCTTCGGCGTGCGGAGCACGATCATCGGCCACGGCCGTCGCGTCACCTCGCCGTGCGAACGCGCGGCGTTCTGAATGGCGGCGATCTCGTCGAGCGCCAGATCCATCGCCGCGGCCAGCTGCTGATGCACTGATTCCGGTTCATCGCCGCCGACGAATATCGGTGCGTGCCCATTGCCCTCGAGCAGCTGGCGGAGCTCCTGCTCCGGGATCCTCGCGAGGACGGTAGGGTTGGCGATCTTGTAACCGTTGAGGTGCAGGATCGGCAAGACAGCGCCATCGCGTCGAGCGTTCAGGAACTTGTTCGAGTGCCAGCTGGCGGCCAGCGGCCCGGTCTCCGCCTCGCCGTCGCCGACGACGCAGAAAACGGTGAGGTCCGGGTTGTCGAAGGCCGCGCCGTATGCATGCACCAGCGCGTATCCGAGCTCTCCGCCTTCGTGGATAGACCCTGGCGTTTCGGGCGCAACGTGGCTTGGGATGCCGCCCGGAAACGAGAACTGCCGGAACAGCTTGCGCATGCCGTCCGCATCCGAAGAGATGTCGGGGTAGACCTCGCTGTACGTGCCTTCGAGATAGGCGTTCGCGACCGCCGCTGGGCCGCCGTGGCCCGGGCCCATGACGTAGATCGCGTCGAGGTCGCGGTTCTTGATCACGCGGTTGGCGTGCGCGTAGATGAGATTCAAGCCCGGCGACGTGCCCCAGTGACCCAGCAGCCTTGGCTTGATGTGCTCGAGCTTCAGCGGTTCGAGCAGCAGCGGGTTGTCCAGCAGGTAGATCTGGCCGACGGAGAGGTAGTTCGCCGCGCGCCAGTACGCGTTGATGAGGCGCAGCTCCTCAGCGCTGAGCGGAGTGCTGCTGGTCATTGCCTGCTCCGGGCCTTCGGTTTTGGTTTCGCTTTTGCCCTGGTTGGTGGTTTGGGCCTTGCTTTTGCCTTTGGCTGTTGGGCGGGGGAGAGCTTCTCGCGCAGGCCGGCCATGCGCGCCTTTCCCAGGTTGCTCTTCATGACCCAGGCCACGTCCTTGTCCGTCGAACGCATCCACTTCTCGAAATAGGGCTTGGCGTTTTCAGGGGCGGCCGCAGCGGCGACGCTCCAGCAATAGCCGAGCGCCTGGCGCAGGACTTTGAAGTCGTCCTTTTTTCGATCGGTCGCCGCGGCGAGCGAGCTGGTGATGCGATCGAGGATGGCCAGCACCTGCACCGCGCTCGAGTTCTGTGTCAGCAGAGCGGGTTCGGCAAGTCCGGCGGCGGCCGCGCGCTGAACGTAAGGTCCTTCGCCGGCCCACGCCTGCATCTCCGTCAGGAGGTGCGGCATGCTCTCGCGTCCGATGCGCTGGAGCGCGATGGCCACGCCCTCCCGCACGCGCCAGCGGCGATCAGAGGCGAGCTCTTTCAACCAGGTCATCACCGTGTCCGGCTCCATGAGCGCCACCTTTCCGAGCCCGGCGGTGCCGCACAGCGCGAGAAACTCGTCGGTCGAAGCGGAAAAGCGCCAGAGCCGGTCTGAGTCGGCTTCGTCGCCGACGGCTTGCACCAGCTCGAGGTTGGCCCTCGGTCCTGGGAGCCCGGAGTGCTTCTTCAGGTAAGGCTCCCATCGCTTGAGGCTCCTCAGCTCCGTGCGGTAGCCGTCAACGCGCCCTCCCATCTCTTTCCGATCCTAAGCTACCGGCACATCACCTTTTGGAGGAGCGCCATGGCCACTGTCGATTTCGTACACCATCCTCACCCGCAAGCCGAGAGCCGAAGGCTCACGAGGCCTCCGAGGGTTGCCGACGAGCACGTCGGGTTCAACGGCCGGCTCGGGGCTGCGATCACTCGCAGCGTCGGCACGATGTGGGCCTTCTATACCGCAGCCGCATTCATGGCCCTGTGGATGACGCTGGCCGGCCCCTCGTGGGGCCCGCTCCACAAGGTCGACCCGTATCCCTTCGCGTTCCTTCTATTTCTCGGCAACATCGTTCAGCTGCTCTTGATGTTCGTGATCATGGTCGGCCAGCAGGTGTTGGGCGCGGCTTCGGACAAGCGAGCTGTGGTCACCTACCAGGACGCGGAGGCGATCCTGCACGAATGCCTCCAGATGCAGGAACACCTGGGCGCCCAGGACAGAGCCCTGGAAGGCATCGTCAACCGCATGGAAGAGCTCGAGAAGGGGATGGCGGGATAATGGTCGAGCGCCGGTAATTGGCGATCAGGGGTGAGTAGTCAGATGACTCAGCAGGACGGGCACGTGGATCAAGCGGGCAGAACGCATGACAGGCGGAGGGTGATGGTCACGCAGTTGCTGCACAGCCCGGTGTTGAACCCGGCCGGCGCCGAGGTCGGACGCCTCGAAGACCTCATCGTCAAGCTCGCCGAAGGCGGGTACCCGCCCGTGACCGGTCTCAAGGTTCGCGTCGGCGCGCAAGACGTTTTCGTGGGCAAGGACCTGGTCGAGAAGCTCGAGCCGGGCGCCGTGCGCCTCAACACTCACACCCTCCAGACGCTGCCCTTTCAGCGGCGGCCAGGCGAAGTGCTGCTGGCGGCGGACGTGCTCGGCCGCCACCTGGTCGACGTCGCGCGCGGCCGAATCGTGCAGGCCCACGACCTCGTGCTGACTCCGGTTGAAGACGGCTGGCGGCTGCAGGGCATCGACCGCAGCCCTCAGGCCATGCTCCGTCGGCTGCTGCCGCGGCGCGGGCGGCCCGATCTGAGACGGCACGCGATCCTCGACTGGAAGGACATACAGCCATTCGTGCGCCACGTTCCCACCGCCAAGCTTCTGATGCCGCTCCAGCGCCTGCGCCGGCTGCACCCCGCGCAGATCGCGGACATCGTGGAGGGCGCCTCTCACGAAGAAGGTGAGGAGATCATCGAGGCGGTCGAGGGCGACGCCGACCTGACGGCCGACATCTTCGAAGAGCTCGACCCCGAGCACCAGGTGGAGTTCCTGAGGTCGATGACCAACGAGGAGGCGGCGCGAGTGCTCGACCGCATGGCGCCGGACGACGCCGCGGACCTGCTCGGTGAGCTCGACCAGTCGCGCCGGCTCCCGGTGCTCAACCACATGTCGGCGAGCCAGCAGCACAAGCTGCGCAAGCTGCTTCAGTACCACCCGACGACAGCGGGCGGAATGATGAGCCCTGACTATGTATGGGTCCTACGCGACTCAACCGTCGCGATGGCGATCGAGGCGGTGAGAACCGATGACAAGTCGCCGCATCAGCTGCTCAACACCGTTTTCGTGACGGAGCACGAGGGCAGGTTCGTGGGCAGCGTCTCGCTCGCGGACCTGGTTCGCACGGATCCGGCGCGCAAGGTCGAAGAGCTGAAGCTCACCGACTGCAGCATCGGCGCCGGGGCGGACTTCGTGGACGTCGTTTTGATGATGGCCGACTACAACCTAACGGCCCTGGGCGTGGTCGACGGATCGCGCAACTTGATCGGTGCCATCTCGGTGGACGACCTGATGGAGGCGCTCGTTCCGGAGGAATGGCGCAACCGGGTCGAAGCGAGCACCGGGGTCTAACTCAACAGTGGCCGGGCGCGAGCCAACGCAAAAGGACTCGCGCTTGACCCCGAGGCCGGCGATCGCCGACGACACTCACGAAGGCGACATCCACGGCGCCTTTGGCACGATCCGGCTCAGCGACGTCACCCCACGCCGCACCTGGCGCCGCCGCCTGCTCACCCTCGCGGCCATCGTGGGACCCGGCCTCATCGTCATGGTCGGCGACAACGACGCGGGCGGCGTCTCGACCTACGCACAGGCAGGACAGGACTTCGGCTACTCCCTCCTCTGGACGCTGCTCCTGCTGATCCCCGTCCTCATCGTCAACCAGGAGATGGTGGTCCGGCTCGGTGCAGTGACCGGCGTGGGCTACGCCCGGCTCATCAAAGAGAGGTTTGGCACTTTCTGGGGGTGGTTCTCGGTCGGGGGCATCTTCCTCTTGAACTTCCTCACGATCAGCACCGAGTTCATCGGCATCGGCCTGGCCGGCGCGTACTTCGGCTTCAGCCCTTTCGTCGTCGTGCCCCTGGGCGCGCTTGTGCTCGTCGGCATCACGGTCAGCGGAAATTTCCGGCGGTGGGAGCGCGCGATGTTCGTGTTCCTTTTCGCGAGCCTGCTGGTGCTTCCGCTTGCTGTGATGAGCCATCCCGACCCATCGGCGGTGTTGAAGGGTTTCTTCCAGCCTGGCATCCAGGGCGGCCTTACCTCCAACTCGGCGCTCTTGATCATCGCCGTCGTCGGCACGACCGTCGCGCCGTGGCAGCTGTTCTTTCAGCAGTCGAACGTGATCGACAAGCGCATCACGCCGCGGTGGCTCGAATACGAGAAGGCGGACACCGTGCTCGGAGCGTTCGTCGTGGTTGTCGGTGCGGCCTGCATCATGATGGCGTCGGCCTCGGCGTTCATGGGCGCCCAGGATTTCGGACATTTCACCGACGCGCTCGGGATCGCGCGCGGCCTGGCCGGCCACATCCACCCGGTCGTGGGCTCGATCTTCGCGCTGCTCCTGTTTGACGCGTCGATCGTCGGCGCCTCAGCCGTCACCCTCGCGACCTCGTACGCGTTCGGCGACATGTTCGGGGTGCGTCACTCGCTGCACCGGGGCGTCGGCGAGGCCAAGCTCTTCTACAGCTCGTACACGGCGATGGTGGTGCTGGCGGCGGCGATCGTGCTCATTCCCCGCGCGCCGCTCGGTCTCATCACGACTGCGGTTCAGGCGCTCGCCGGGATCATGCTGCCGAGCTCGACCGTCTTCGCCATCCTGCTCTGCAACGACCGCGCCGTCCTGGGCCCATGGGTGAACAAACCGTGGCTGAACCTGTTTGCCGGCCTGATCGTCGGCGTGCTGATCGTGCTGTCGATGATCCTGGTGGTCTCGACCGTCATCCCATCCATCGACGTGACCCGCCTCCTGTTGGTGTTGGGCTCCGTGATGATGGTGGTCCTGATCGGAGGCGCGGTCTGGTTCCAGGTCACTCGGCGCTCCGAGGCCCCTGGGCCTGTGCTTTCGCGCGCGGAGCGGGAGAACTGGCGGATGCCGGCCCTCGCCCTCCTCGAACGCCCGGAATGGTCACTCGGGCGCAGGGTCTTGATGCTCACGCTCAGCGGGTACCTCGTGCTTGCAATCGTGTTGCTCGCAGTCAAAGCGGTCCAGCTTGCGCTTGGTCATTAACAACTTGCTTACAAAACTAGACCGTCCCCGACAGTAAAATGGTTGCCCGTGCCATTCGGTTTCAAGCCGGGGCACCGCGCCCGCGCGTCGCGCAGGCGACTGAGCCCTTTTCGCACACTCACCATCGCCTTGCTGGCGGTTGCTCTTTCCGCGGCCGCGGGCGGCTTCGCGTACTTCATCCCGGCCGCCGTGACGGCCTTCAACGCCACGGCGCAGGTGGTGAAGATTCCGTCACCGTCTCCCGGCGGGCTCTTTTTCTCGCCGTCACCGTCACCTAGCGAAGCCCCACAGTCCCAGGGCGCGTTCACGGTCCTTCTCCTGGGCTCGGACGACGACTCGAAGTTCTTCGCCGACCATGTCCTGACCCAATCGATGATCCTCGTCCGCGTGGTGCCGGCCACCAAAGAGGTGACCATGCTTTCGATACCGCGCGACCTCTACGCACACCTGTCGACTGGCGGATTCGGGAAGATCGACGGCGCGTACTCGTACGGAGGGGCCGGCGCGGCCATCGCCACGGTTCAGCAGGACTTCAACGTCCACATCGATGACTACATCTGGGTGGGATTGCTCGGCCTGATCAAGGTCATCGACGCGATCGGCGGCATCGACGTGGTCACCACCAACCCCGTGCTCGACGACTACTATCCCGCGGACGTTTACGGGGGCGACCCATACGGCTATCAGCGGGTTGCGGTGCTAGCCGGCCCTCAGCACCTCGATGGACTCCATGCGATGGAGTACGTCCGCTCGCGCCACGGCGACTTGCAAAGTGACTTCGGGCGCTCGAAGCGGCAGCAGCAGGTCCTGACGGCGATCCGCCAGAAGGCGAAACAGCTGTCGCCGGAGGACATCCCCTCTCTCGCCGCCGCCATCGGAGGCGAGCTCAAGACGAGCATCGGGCTGGACCGGGTCGCGCGCCTGGTGCCCCTGGCGGCAAGCTTCGATAACCCGGACTCGATTCGCACCATCGTCCTCGTACCTCCTTATACCCATGGCGGTGGCCCAGGCGGCAGTGTCACGCCAAACTGGAGCCTCATCCTCCCGCTGGTGCACCAGTACTTCCCGTGATCGCACGATTCCTGCTTGCGGTCGGGCTCGCCATCCTGATGGTGATCTCGGGCACCACGTCGTACGTCTACCTGTCGTCGCGCCAGTCGAGAGCGGTCGCGGCGCCGCAGAAGCCAACCGACCCGACGCCGCGCGCCCAACAGTTCACCCTGCCCGGCACCATCTATCTCGCGCAGTCAGGCGCCCTCTACAGCTTCAGCGCCGGCAGGTTCCACCAGCTGACCGGTGAGGCGGGTTGGACACAGCCGGCGCTCTTCCCGGACGGAAGCCAGCTGCTGGCGGTGAAACGCAGCGCGTTGTTCTCGGACGTGTACGTGCTGACGCGCTTTGGCAACGTCACGAGTCAGCTGACCAACAACCAGGCGCCGGCGCGCAGCAGGTGGGACACCGGCGCCAACGCCTGGTCGTTCTACCCGAGGCTCAGTCCTGACCAGCGGACTCTCTACATGAGCTACGACGGGCCCAAAGCCGCCGGCAATGGCTACTTCAACGTCGTGATGGAAGTTTGGGGCATCCCACTGGGAGGTCAGATCCGGCAGGGCCGGAGCTGGACCACGGCGAACGACTACACAGGCGGCGACATGCAGCCGTTGCCGCTTCCCGGCGGCGGCCTCATCTACACGAAGTACTCCTACGATTCCAACGCCAACCGGGTTGGCCAGCTCTGGTACACCAACCGGGCCGGGTCGGCCGGAAAAGCGTTGACCTCGACGGGAGCCAACTGCGCGCAGCCGGCTCTCTCGCCAGACGGACACAACCTGGCCATGATCTGCAACTACGGCAAGCAGGTTTCGTACCTGACCATCGCGTCGTGGAACGGTTCGTCGCTGGGTCCGCTCCAGACTGTGATCTCAGACCAGCTCGTGGCCCAGCCGATCTGGGCGCCGGACGGGAGCGGGATCGCCTACCTGGCGCCTGGCGGGCCCGCGGCCCCCTTCCAGCTGTGGTGGCTGCCCAAGGCCCGCTACGCACCGCCACCGCCTCCGGTCCCGTCCCCGACGCCGGGAGGCCCCCACAACGGACCCGCGCCCACCCCGAGCCCCACAGCGGCGCCTACGCCGCCGCTTGTGAAGCCGATCCAGCTCACCACCAACCTGGGCTTCGACGCCACGTCATCGCTCGCCTGGTCGGGGTAAGGGGCAGCTAGAGCTAGCAGCCCGGTCCGTTAGCCAGCACCGGCTCGGCGTTCGCTGCCGCCGCCTGGTCCTTCGTGATCATCTTGTCCGCGACCATCGCCGCCAGGACGTAGCTGCGCCGCGTGGCGGCAGCCTTGGGGTTCACCGTCGGGTCGTACAGCGACGGCGCCTGGGTCACGCCGGCCAGCAGGGCGTACTGGCCGAGCGTCAGGTCGGCCAGGGGCGCGTGGAAGTACGCGCAGGCGGCCGAGGTCACCCCGTACCTCCCGAAGCCCGTCGTGATCTCGCTCAGGTAGTCGGCCATGATCTGGCGCTTGGTGATGACCCCCTCCACCTTCAAGGCCAGGACCAGCTCCTTCAGCTTGTTGTAGCCCCGCGCCGAGCCTCCGAGGTAGACGTCCTTGACGAGCTGCTCGGTGATGGTCGAGCCGCCCTGGCACAGGCACAGGTTGGTCAGGTCGTAGAGCAGGGCCCGCGCCAGGCCGATCGAATCGATGCCGCGGTGCGAATAGAAGCTCTCGTCCTCAGTCGCCACGACAGCCTCGGCCAGCTGAGTGGGAACCTCGTCCTCCCCGAGCAGGACCACGCCAAGGGAGTCCGTGCGCTGGCGGACTCGCTGCTGGACGTCGTCCGCCGAGGGCGTGGCGACCCAGATCGTGATGAAGCTGGGCGCCATCACCGCCGCGATGACTACCGTCGCCACGGCAAGCCGCCGGATCGGCGCAGGCGCCCAACTCACCGGATCGCGGTCACGCTGAGAGCAACGGGTGGTCAGAGCCCCGAGTTACGTTAGTCACCGCGACTTCCGCAGGTTCCATGGGAGAATTCCGTCGCAACTCGAGATGACGATCCGATGGAAAGTCGCCCTGGTCGAAGATGATCGCCGCCTCGCGCGGGCGGTCTCGGCCGGCCTGGGCGAGGAGGGGTATACGGTGCGGGCGGTCGATTCGGCCGGCCGCGGCCTCGAGCTCGTGCGCCAGTGGAACCCCGACGTCGTCCTTCTCGACCTGATGCTGCCCGACAACGAGGGGCCCGAGCTCTTCGAGGCCTTCCGCGCGGAGACCGACGCGGCCCTTGTCGGCATCAGCGCGCGCTCGTCCGTGAGCGACAGGATCGCCGGCCTCAAGCTCGGGGCCGACGACTACATCGCGAAGCCCTTCGCCCTGGAGGAGCTGATGGCCCGCGTGGAAGCGGTGATCCGGCGCCATCGGGGAAAGGGGGGCGCCCGCCTGGTCGTGGGCGACGTCATCCTGGACTTGAGCGAGGGCCTGGCGACGCGCGGCGGGCGGCAGCTCGGGCTGACCGGCATCGAGTTTCGGATCCTGGCCGCGCTGATGCGCAGCCGGGGGCAGCTGGTCACGTACGAGCAGCTGGCTGAAGCCGTGTGGGCGGTCACCACCGGCCCGGAGTCGAACTCGCTCGAGGTGCACGTGTCCAGGATCCGGCAGAAGCTCGAAACGGGTGGCGAGCCGCGCCTGATCCAGACAGTTCGCGGCATCGGTTACAGGTTCGTCGCGGAGTCAAAAGAAGCGGAGTCAAAAGAAGCGGAGTCAAAAGAAGAGGGTGCGATATGAGGAAAAGAGCGTTGGTGGTCGGAGCTCTGACGGTTGGATTACTCGCGGTGAGCGGCCCGAGCACAGCCTCGGCCAACTTGATGTGGTGCGTTTCAGACCCGCCGATCCCGGTGGTTACGCCCGGCGGGCACAACCTGATGGTCAACAACCTGATTTACCTGACGCCGGCCGATAAGCACAATGCAAAGCTCTTCACCCACGACGCCGCCACAGCGCCTAACGGCACGGGCGGAACGCGGATCACAGTTCATGTCTACATCCCGGCGGTCATTCACGGGGCCCACATCGTGTCGAACAACTACCGATACCGGGTCGCTGATGCGGCGGACGGAACAGGCGGCCGGGTCTTGACCCTCATCCTCGACGTGCCAACGAGCTGAGCGAGCCCTTGGTCCCAGCCTTCAAGGGCCTCCCGGCGCGGCTGAAGGCGGTCATAGTCGGGGTCCCGCTGGCGGGCATCGGACTTGCTGCGCTCGCCGGGGTAAACGGCGGCTTCGCCGCGGCCCAGCCCTGGCGCTGGTCGCTGATCCCTGTCTGCGCCGCCGGCATCCTGCTGGCGGAGAGGTACCCGGTCAAGATCGGACCGGAGCAAAAGGTCAACCTCGGCGCCCTTCCATGCATCCTGGCGGCGCTGCTGCTTCCGCCCGGGATCGGACCCGCCACAGCGGCGGTCAGCGTCCTGGCTGCCAACCTCATCGTGCGCCGGTCCTGGTGGGAGAGCGTCTTCAATGCCGGCAACATCCTGGCCGCGTGCTCCGTGGCCGCGCTGGTCGGCGCCATCGGGCATGACGTCGTCGACGGCATGCAGGACCTGCGCGCCGCCCTGGCGGCTCTCCTCTACCTTGTGGTCAACCTCTTGATTGCTGTCTGGCCGGCGGCCCTCCACACGGGTCGCTCATATGTCGGCCTTGTCAGGCAGGCAGTGGCCGCTTCATGGCCCGCCTCGCTGACCCTGGCCGCGTGCGCGGTCAGCATCGCGGTGCTGTCGATCGAGGCGCCCGTCGCCGCGCCGCTGCCGCTGATCGTGCTGCCGCTGATCTACCGCATGAACCTTGCCATCCTCGACCAGGCGCTGGCCAACGAGCAGCTCGCGGGCGTGCTAACCGCGCAGCGCCGCTTCCTCACCGACGTCTCCCACCAGGTGGCGACGCCGCTGGCGACAATCATGACCAACCTCTCGATCATGCGCAGGTCGAGCCGCAGCGGCGCCGCGGGTCAGGCCATCGAGGACAGCGTCGCGGAGGCGGAGCGCATGAAGAGGATGCTCATGCGGTTGCGGGCGCTGGCTCACGCCGACGAGGACGTGCCCCTTCGCCGCGAGCTGGTCGACCTGGCAGAGCTCACCGCCGATGTGGTCCGAGCCTACGCGGCCCAGGCGGGCACCTCGGGGGTTGCGTTGGTGACCGAGGTCACCGCCCCCGCGAGCATCAACGCCGACAAGGACCTTTTGAGAGAGGCGGTGGCGAACCTCGTGGACAACGCCGTGCGTTTCAGCCCTCGCGGCGCGGACGTCACGCTTCGCGTGGCTCGAGGCTCGGCCGGGCCTTCGATCGACGTCATCGACGCCGGGCCTGGCATCGAGGAAGAGCGGCTGCCGAGGCTTTTCGAGCGCTTTCAGCGCAGCGATTCAGGCAGCGGACTCGGCCTGGCCATCGCACGCCGGGTGGTCGAGCGCCACGGCGGCACGATCCGCGTTCAGACCGCTCCTGGAACCGGCAGCACCTTCACGATCGAGCTGCCCGAAAACCACAGCTGATTCTCTGCGGCCTATGGCGGTTTTGGCGCCAAACGTGCGTTATTCGAACCAGCAAGCAAGGGTTTGGCGCAAAAGACGCGAAATATTCCGCTAGCGGACCAGGCCGCCCTGGTACGCCTGGCCGGCGATGGCGTTGAGGCCGCACACCCAGTGGAAGACCTGCGCGCCGTTACCGCCCCCGTTGACGGTCATGCTGGCCACGACCAGAGAGCCCGCGAACTGAGGGCTGGAGTTTCCGTTGCTGTTGTAGGGGCTGTCGGGCAGGTAGATGATGCCGCTCATATCCGTCGTCGCATGCGGGCCGATCGTGACGCCACCCCGGTACGACCCGACGCCGTGCCCGCCGTAGATGACGAAGTTGTGGGTCCCGGCCGGGTCACGTTGGCCCGGGTAGTTCGTTGCGAAGAGATCGTCCAGGCCGTTGAGCACCGCATCGCTGATGTCGAGTGCGCCCGTGTCGGACGAGTCGATCACGATCGCGACCGCGTTGGCGCCGTTCGACGTGCCGGAGGTGGCGTGCACCGTGTTGGTGATCGTGCCCAGCGCCAGGCTCGCCGAGTTGATGATCTTGTACACGCCGCCGTTCATCGTCCCGCCGCTTGGGGCGAAGCCGTTGTAGATCCCGGGCTTCCAGTTGCCTAGGCCGTCCTTGGCGGCCGCGGCTGAGAAATAAGTCGGCGCGGGCTGAGCAGGCTGAGGCGACGCCGTGTCGAAGCTGTAGTTGAAGGGCACGCCCAGGTTGTTCGGCATCGGGCTGCCGTCGGTCGTGTGGTAGTTCAGGCTGTTGGGTCCGCCGCCGTTGTCGAGCACGTTGCTCGGGCTTCCGAGGCAGGTCGAACCGTCGTAGTTCGTCTGGACCGAGGGCACGCCGGTCGAGTGAGGTCCGTTGTTGGCGCCAAATGACCCGTACGCGTAAACGGGCCCGGTGACGGTCTGGAAGGCGGCGCCGCCTCCGTTGATCATGGCGTCACCGGTCACCGCCGCAACCGCGTACGCGGCGCCGGCGATTTGCGGTCCCGGCGGCGTGGCCCGCGCCGAAGCCGCCGTGGTGAGCGTCGAATAGCCGACCATGCGCGCAAAGACGCTCGGCTGCTGGTGCGAGAGAACGACATCCAGCACGGTCGGGTAGCCGAGGATCCCGCCGGTGCGGTAGGAGTCTCGCAGCGTGACCTGGTAGCCGGCCACCGAGTACGTGCCGGCGGGACAGCTCGCGGCGCTTGCGCAGGAGCCCGTCGGCAACCCGAAGTTGAGCGAAGACCCTAGGTACTGCATCGCCACCCAGTGAGCGCGATTGACTCCCTGCTGGCTGTAGGAGCGGGCGCCGGCGAGCGCGGCCGCGTCCGCGTGGGCCTGGAGATTGCGCCGGTCGGACATCGCAAGACCGACGTCGAACACCATGGTGCCGAGGATCGTCAAGGCGACCAGCATGGCGCCGACGATCACGACCGCCTGTCCGCGTTCGCGCACATGCTGGCCGCGGGCGCCCATCAGTACTCCGCCAGCATCGTCGTGGAGGAGCTGATCCTCAGGAAGTTCGGCGCCGCGGCGCCGATGAAGGGGACGAGCGTGTCGTAGCGGTAGATCACCGTGACGACGACCTGGAAGCACCCTTTGTACTTCGGGCTGGCGTATTCGGCGCCGCGCGACCCGAGGTCACCCGCGGCCGGGTCACGGCCCAACGAGGTTCGTGCTGCGTCGCATGACGCGTACCCCGCGCCGGCCCCCTGTTCGGCGGGGTAGACGCAGATCGAGGTTCCGCCGACGGCCGGGTTCGGGCAGGCAGACGGCGCCGCTTCGGTGAGCGAGGCGTTGTGGTTGAAGCCTCCGAGAACCGAGGTGACCGTCTCGTAGATGCGGGACGTCTTGAGACAGCCGCTCCCGTTCGCGGAAGGCGTTTGTGTCGTGCCTGAGCATGCGCCTCCAGTGGCGCCGAAGGCGTTGTCAACGGGTTCTTCGTTGGCCACCGCCTGGCGCGCTCCCTGCCTCGCCGCCTCCGCGACGGTGGAAGACGCCCAGTCGACGCGGAAGATGTCGATGCTGAGCGCGAGCAGGAAAAAGAGAAGAGGGAAGATCATGGCGAACTCGACCAGGGCCTGGCCGCGGCTGCCTCTCATCTCAGTACTCACTCCTCTGGAAGGAGGTGACGGTGATCGGATATGAGGCGCCCGTGACAGGCCACAACAGTGGCGTGATCACCGACATGCGGTGTGTGATCGAGGCGGTGACCGCATCCGACCCAGGGTTGGCCGGGCCCTGCCCGTTGCTCGTGGCGTTGGTGATCGCCGCTCCGTTCAAGCAGTGGAAGGTCACCGTCAGGGTGGCCCCGGCGATGACGGATCCAGCGGGCGCGCCGTTGCTCGAGCTTTCAAGCGCTGCCTGGTTGGCGATGGTCGCGATCGCTCCGCCCGACGGTGGGATCGGTGACACCACCGTCACTGCTATCGGCCCGCCGCCGGTGCCCGCGCAGACGTTGTTCGCGGTGCTCTGCTGGTACTGCGACACCGCGATGCGCAGCGCCTGCCGCACGGAGTTGGTGACGGCTTCTCTGTAGTAGAAGGCACGGCCGATGTCGGTTACCCCGAGCGCGAGAAGCAGCACCACGGGCAAAGTGATCGCGGCTTCCACGAGTGATTGACCCCTCTGCCCTGTGCTTCTCACGTACTCCTTAAAACGAGCCCCTGGAAGGTGTCTTGCCGAAGGTATCGAGTCTTAAGGTTCAGTGAGGGCTAGGGATGAAGAAGCTGGGCGCGTGATCGCCCACGGGCCATTGAACTAACTTAAGCCCGTGGCGATCATCGTCTGCCCGCAGCCGCAGGCGGCTGAGATTGGTCTCGAGGTCATGCGCCGAGGGGGGAATGCGATTGACGCCGCGGTCACCTGCGCCTTCGTGCAGGGAGTGCTCGACCCGCAGATGTGCGGCATCGGTGGATGTGGCGTGATGCTGGTCCATACAGCGACCGGCGGCGATGCCTTGCTCGAGTTCTACGCAACGGCCGGGTCACGGACGCGCGAAGACCAATGGGAGCACCTCTTTTTGCGCGAGGCGGCCGACCGGTATGGCTACGTGCTCGACGGTCGGGTGAATGACGTCGGATACCAATCGGTGGGTGTGCCCGGAACGGTGGCTGGGCTGCATGAAGCGCTCACGCGGTTCGGCACCATCTCGTGGGAACGGGCAATCGAGCCGGCGATCCCGCTCGCGCGCGACGGTTTTCCGGTCAGCGGTTTCATGCACGGGTACTGGACCACCGACTATGGACCGGACGTCGTGCCGAACCTGCAGCGGATCCAGGCCACGCCGGCCGCGAAGTCGATCTACACGCACGACGGAAAGCTGTACGCGATCGGCGAGCGCATGGTGCAGTCGGATTACGCCCGTACGCTCGAACGCCTGTCGAGTGAGGGACCCGACGCGTTCTACCGGGGAGAGATCGCGGACGAGATCGCCGCCGACTTCGAGGCGAACGGCGGATTCATCACCAGGGAAGACCTCGAGGGTTACAAGGTGAACGTGACCGAACCGTTGAGGGGCACCTACCGCGGCCTTCAAATCGCGGCCGCGGGTCCGCCCGCCGGCGGCCTGACCCTGCTCCAGATGCTGAACTTCCTCGAGGGCTATGACCTCGGCGCCCAGGGGTGGCCCAGCACCGAAGCCGCGCGCCTCCTGGTTGAAGCGATGGCATGGGCGATGGCGGATCGCGAGCTGCACATCGCAGATCCACGCTTTATTGAGATCCCGACGGGGGCGCTGGCTGACAAGGAGTACGCGGCCAAGGCGCGCGACGTGGTAGCGGCCGGAGCTCGCGCACATGATCGCGCCGACACGACGCAGGTCTGCGTCGTCGACGACGCCGGGAATGCAGTGTCGCTCACCCACACGCTTGGGTCGGCGAGCGGGGTGGTGACCCCCGGATTGGGTTTTGGTTACAACGACTACATGAACTGCTTCGACCCGCGTCCCGGCAGGCCCAATTCGATCCTTGCGGGGAAAACCCGCGTGACGATGATGACGCCGACTTTCGTGTTCGAGAAAGGCGGCAAGCTGCGGGCATGCGTCGGCGCGCCGGGCGGCACCAAGATCGTGACCGCGATCCTCCAGGCGCTCGTCAACGTGATCGACCACCACATGTCGCCGGTCGAGGCGGTGAGCGCTCCCAGGATCGACTTTCAAGGTGACCTCGTCCAGGCCGAAGCGCGCATCCCGCTTGCGGTCTGCCGCGGCCTGGAAAAAAGGGGCTACCAGGTCAACCGGCGAACGCTGAACTACGACTCGTACTTCGCCCGGCCTCAGCTGATCGTGGCCGAGCCCGACGGCTTCCTCCATGGCGCTTCCGACCCGCGAAAGGACGGCGGCGCCGCATTCGACACGGAGACGGAATGAGGTTCAAGGACAAAGTCGCGCTGGTCACCGGCGGTGGAAGGGGAATCGGCGCCGCCACCGCCCAGCTGCTGGCTCACGAAGGCGCGAAGGTCGCGGTATCGGACATGGACGTTGCGCCGGCCGAAGAGGTGGCCGGTCCGATTCACGGCCTCGCGATCGCCTGCGACGTGACCGATCGCGAGCAAGTCGACACGATGGTGGACCGTACGGTGAAGGAGCTGGGCGGGCTCGACATTCTGGTCGCGTGCGCGGGCATCACGCGCGACAACCTGCTCTTCAAGATGACGGACGAGGACTGGGATTCGGTCATCGACACGCACTTGAAGGGCACCTTTCTTTGCGCGCGTGCGGCGCAGAAGCAGATGGTCGAGAAGAAGTACGGGAAGATGGTCCTTCTCTCGTCCACCTCGGCGCTGGGCAACCGCGGGCAGGTCAACTACTCGGCCGCGAAAGCCGGCCTCCAGGGCATGGCGCGGACGCTCGCGATCGAGCTCGGCCCGTTCAACGTGAACGTCAACGTGGTGGCGCCAGGTTTCGTCGAGACACGGATGACTCGAGCCACGGCCGAACGTCTTGGTGTCGACTTCGAGGCGTTCAAGATCGGCGCCGCGTCGCAGATCCCGCTCCGGCGCGTCGGACAGCCCGAGGACATCGCAAGCGTCATCGCATTCCTGTGCAGCGACGAATCCGGGTTTGTGTCCGGCCAGACGATATACGTCCGTGGAGGCCCTTAGGGCTCCGGACCACCCAACAGGTCTTCCGCCTCGCGAGCGATGCGCATCACCAGCTCGCCGGCCGGGACTATGTCGTGGACGAGCCCGGCTGATTCTCCGGCGAGCACGAAGTCACCCGACGTGATGGCGGCTTCGAGCGCCGGTCGGAGCTGCTCGGCGGCCAGCGCCCACTCCTGCGGGCGGTCGGCCCACTCGTCCAGCAACGGGTGGTTGATGGCGCGGACGAGGGCGCCCGGCCACACGATTCCAAGGATGTCGTCATAGAACTTGCTCGCCAGGGTCTGGCTGCCTAGCGCGTTGAGGATCACGTCCTTGGAGTGGCCGCGACCCTTGGCCTCGGGCGTGGCGAGGAACCGGGTGCCGATCAAGGCGCCCTGGGCGCCAAGCATCAGCGCCGCCGCCAGGCCTCGCCCGTCCGCGATGCCGCCCGCGGCAAGCACCGGCACTCCGCCGACGATGTCGACCACCTGGGGGACGAGCGACATGGTGGACATCGTCCCGACGTGGCCTCCGCCTTCGGTTCCCTGGGCGACGATGACGTCCGCGCCGTCGCTGGCGACCTGGCCGGCTTCCTCTGGCGTGTTCACCATGTGGACCACCTTGATGCCCGCCTCGTGAGCCTGGTAGGTGAGGTCGGTCGCCCTACCCCAGGCAAGCGAGAGGACAGGGACACGCTGCGCAAGCGTCATCTGTACGGCGGCTTTGTCTATCCGGCACACGACGTGGTTGACGCCGAAGGGGCGGTCGGTCAGCTCGCGGACCTCCCGGATCTCGTTGCGCAGCTCGTCGGGCGTGCGACCGAGCCCGCCGATGATTCCGAGTCCCCCGGCGTTGCTCACCGCGGCAACCAGCTGCGGCGTGGTGGATCTCGCCATTCCGGCCTGGAGGATCGGAATCGCGATCTTCAACAGCTTGCAGACGGCCGTGTGGAGTCGGTTCATTTCGCGCGCGACACCTAAATATCCGCCTATCCGCGGAAGCTCATGCAAAAGGGGGCCAAAGGCAAGTACGGCCCTACCCAACCGTTGGACAGCCTGATGAACCGGATTCTCGGTCGTGTGCGGCAGCGCTTGGGCGGACGAACTGTTGTTCGCCGGCGAGGCCTTTGGCGGCCTTCTCCGCGTATTCGAATCGAGTTCGGGCTCATAAGACCGCTAATGCCGCGGCGGGGTCCGCTACCCTCGCGTATGGGGTTGACGCCCTCGCCGGACCTCTGCTACGGTGACGGCCGTCTTAGGGGAGCCGCCCAGGGTTGGGCGAGTTCGGACTTTTAGGGGTAGTAATTGCGAGTTCATCGATATCTGACGCATGCCGTCGTGCTCGCAGTAGCGGTCGCGATATCGAGCTACGCCACGATCGATCGTCATTTCTCCTCCTCTTTGACCGCTCGCCTGGGACCTGTGAACGCTGAAGCGTATGTGACGACTGAAGGCGGCACGGTCGGCGACGTCTCGCTGGGCCGGTACAGCACGATCATCAAACCCCTCTCGATTCCGACCTCCGCGCCCATCAATCACAAGCCTTCCGTCTACACGGTCGCGCCCGGCGAAACCCTGAGCGCGATCGCGGCCAAGTACCACATCACAGTGAGCCAGATCCGGTGGTCGAACACGAACCTCATGGCGACCGACACGGTCGCCACCGGCGACCAGCTGAACATCCCGCCGGTGCCCGGCATCGTCGTGACGACCAAGGCAAGTGACACGTTCGACAGCCTGGGCGTCAAGTTCCAGGTCGACCCGCAGGTCATCATCGACTTCAACCGCCTGCGCAGCACCCAGTTGGCGGCCGGAACCGTGCTCGTCATCCCCGGTGGCACCGGCGGCGCGTTCCCGCCCCCGCCGGCGCTGTGGCAGCTCCTGGCTCGCTCTGGCACCGGCGGGTCGTACAACGCCCACGTCGTCGGGTGCTGCCTCGGCCCTTACCCGGCGACCGGCTTCCCGATCGGCTGGTGCACCTGGTACGTGGCGACCAAGCGCAACGTCACGTGGCGTGGCGACGCCGGCTTCTGGTACGCCAACGCCTCAGCCCAGGGCTATCCCGTCGGACCGACGCCGAAAGTCGGCGCCATCATGGTCACCTGGGAGAGCTGGGCGGGCCACGTGGCTTACGTCGAGGCGGTCAACGCCGACGGCTCGTGGGTCGTGTCTGAGATGAACTGGATCGCCTTCAACGTGATCAACGAGCGGACGATCAAGCCCGGGCAGCTTGGCGGCAAGCTCGTGGGGTTCATCTACTAAGAGATCGGCGCCAGGCCGGGCCGAGCGGCCCACTCGTCCTCCATCTTCTGAATGTCGGACTTCACGCTGCGCAGACCTGTCGCGGCGACTACCGCGGCCAGGATGAGAAGCGTCGGCGAGGTGATCAGCAGCGCGAGCTGAATGCTGCCGAGGCGATCGGAGAGGAAGCCGACGTCGAACGTCGAGTGCGAGTCTCCGAATACGTGGGAGACGAACAGCAGCATGGTCACGGCGCTTGCTCGAAGGCCCGGCGACACGACGTTCTGGGCCACGGCTGTGAACGGACCGGAATATAGGTACAGGCAGACGACGGCAAGCAAGAACGCTGGGATGAACACCGGCACCGGCCCAACGTTCATCGGCGCCACCAGGGCGACGGTGATGAACACGGCGCCCATCAAGAAGCCGGCGATCCCGACCTCGAGGTGAGCCGCGGGATTCTTCATCGCTCGCCTGTCGGCGATCCAGCCGCCGGCCAGCGTGCCGACGAGGCCGCCTCCCACCAGGACCACGCCCGCCAGGAGTCCAGCCTTGCTGACCGAGAGGTTGAACCGCCGGTTCAGGACGATCGGCAGCCAGAACGCGTTGGACGCAAGCACGAAAAAGAGAATGGTCTGGGCGAAGATCGTCGCTCGGAGCGTCGGAATCCGCAGTAGCTGCAGGAACTGCCCCGCGCCGGCGTCGAGCGTCTTCCTCACCGCCTGGCCGGTGCTCTCGGCGCTCCCCCGCAGCGGCTCGCGCAGCCCGAAGGCCAGCAGCGCAAAGAGGATGCCGGGGATCGCAGCGAAGAAGAACGCGTTGCGCCAGCCGAACTTCTCGGCGATGTAGCCACCGCCCGCAAATCCGACCGCGATGCCGAGCGTGCTGCCGGCGCCCCAGATCGACATCACGCGCCCGCGCTGTTCCTTCGGGAAGTAGTCGGACAGTAGGGAGGTGCCGGCCGGGTAGTAGCTGGCCTCGCCGATCCCCAGCACCGCCCGGCTGAGGAAGAGCTGGACGAAGTTGCGAGCGAACCCGGTGAAGAGTGTGGCGACGCTCCAGATGGCGACACCGACCCCGATCACGGTCTTCCGCACGCCGCGGTCCGCCCAGTAGCCGAACGGCAGGGCAGCCACCGCGTAGACCAGCAGGAAGGCCGAACCGAGCAGGCCGATCAGCGTGTCGCTGAGGTGAAACTCCTTCTGGACGAGTGGGGAAGCGGCGGCTGCGACCCAGCGATCCATGTAGTTGAGGAAGTTGATGCCGACCATGACCACGAGCACGTATCGGGCATAGCCACGCGCCACGGGCGCATTCTATGGTCCCGCCACCGGTCAAGCACCAAAATCGGATTGCGTACGATTACTGCTCCCTTGTGGGTCGGCTGGGCATTGGCGAGCTCAAGTGGCTGTAAACCACCCGCGAAAGCTGTGCAGGTTCAAATCCTGCCCGGCCCACCACCAAACAGCTCTACCTGGCGAAAGGGAGCCCGCCCGCCACGCTCTGGTCCAGGCCACGAGCGAGCTGGCGGAGGCCGAGGGCCAGGCTCGCGCAGAGGGCGGCGGCCGCGATCGGAAACGCAAGGGGTGCGGCTCCCATCAACGCCGCCCCAGCCGGAGGTCCGAGCATGAACCCGGCCTGCCATGCGAATCCCATCACCGCGAGGTAGCGCCCCCTCATGTTTTCGGGGGCAATCGCGGCGGCGGTGGGCGTGACCACGCCTGTGTAGACGCATTCCCCAATCGCATACAGGGTCATCGCCATCGCCAGCGCCGCTGCGGCCCGCCATCCCTGCAACAGCCACCCGGTGGCGGCGATCAGCGCCCACGCAGCTGCCCACGCCGACGCGCCCAGGGCCAATGATGTGCGCGGAGGGAGGTGAGTCACTGCCTGCGTGATGCGCAGCTGCGTCACCAGGATGACGAGCGTGTTGACTCCGTAGATGAGTCCGATCGCGGCGCTGGGTACGTTCGCCATTGTCCGGGCGAATGCCGGCAACAAGAGCAGCATGGGCGCGATTCCAATGCCGACCATCACCAGGTTGATGGCAGCAAGAAGGCGCAGGTTGGGGTCGCGGATCGCGATGCGATACGCGCCGGAATTGTGGCCCGGTGCGGTTCTCGGGTTGGGAAGCAGCTGCACGAGCGCGGCATAGGCGATGAACGTGGCCGAATCCAGCAGCAGGATGGCGGTGTAGCTGTTCGGAGACCCCGTCGCCAAGATCAGGCCTCCCGCCAGGCCGCCGAAGCTCAGTCCCAGGATGGCGCTCATCCGCTGCTGCGATAGCGCGGCGGCGCGCTGGTCCGGGCGCACGATTCCAGTCAGCAGCGCCTGCACGCTCGGACCGTACGCGCCGGTGCCGATGCCAACGGCCAGGCCGACCGCGAACGCCTGCCAGGGTGCATGGACCTGGGTGTACGCCGCGTAGGCCAGAGCGTTTGCCGCCATCGCCAGCGAGACACAGGTTCTGGGTCCGAGCCGGTCTATCAGCGGACCCGCGACCAGACCGGACATGGTGGCGAGGATCCCGCCAGAGCCAACCGCGAGCGCCGCGAGTGGTAGCGAAACGCCCCGGTCGAGATGCAAGTAGATGATCAGGTAAGGCGCCACCAGCCCGTTCCCCAGGAAGTTGATTGCGACGCCTGCTTGAAGCAACCAGACGCAGCCGGGCAAGCCGGGTGTGACCAGCAAGCGCTGTAACGTAGGTTGCAAGTAACCTAGGTTACAATGTCTGCCATCGCTGCCGATTATCGATGGCTGGTCATCGTCTGGCGCCTGCCCTCCGGCGTGAGCACGCCGAGGGTCACCGCCTGGCGGCGCCTGAAGAGGATCGGCGCTGTTCCCCTCACACCAGGCTCCGCCGTGGTTGCTTACTCAGAGGAGCTCCAGGAACAGATGGACTGGATCGCCGAGGAGATCACCGACGCAGACGGCGACGCGTGGGTCCTTCCGGTCGGTCAGCTACCCGAGCGCGATGAAGCGCGGATCAGGCGTTCCATGCGTCGCGCAGCGACCGCGTCCAGGGGGGCCTAGTTGCGCTTTGTCACCCGCGCAAAGGTCCACGTGGATCGAATCGCGACCGCGTGGGCAATCCGGCGGTTCGTCGACCCCGAGGCTTCGTTCGAATTCATAGACCGCAATCGAGATCCCACCCAGCTGGGGGCGATCCCATTCGATATCAGAGGCGCCGAGCTCGGGCACCACGGCGGTAAATGCACGTTCGAGGTCCTGGTGGAGAAGTACGAGCTTCGTGACTCATCTTTACAGCGCATGGGCGCGATCATCCACGCCATCGACGTGCCGCCCGATGAGGCTAGGTCTGCCGAGTTGGTCGAGCTGGCCGACGCCTTCGACCGGATCCGCGATTCCGCGATGAGCGACGACGAGCGGCTGATCCAGGGCGGGGTGATATGCGAGCGGCTCTATCTCGATTGCGGCGGCTCTGGGGAGGCCTTCCGCTGCTCTTGACACCCTGTTGACTGCACCTGCACCCGGGCGTCAGGCGGTCGCGTCCGCTTCCTCGTCGCCGTCGACGTTGACGAGCGGGTCTTCGTCGCTCGCCGAGTACCTGTCGCGCACCTCGGCCCCTCCGGTTTCCGAGTCGCCCAACCCCTCCTCGGAGTCCACTTCGACCACCTCGCCGGCGCTGCCGGACTCGGCGAGCAGCTGGTCGTAAGCCCGCCCGGCCTCGTCCGGCGTCGGGTACTCCCAGAATTCGGTCCCAGGCGGCACCTCGGCGCCTTCGGTCTCGTCGGATCCATGCATGAAGACGTAGGCGCGGCCGTTGTCCGGATCCTGGATCAGAGAGAGGAAGCGCTCGTCGCTCAACTCCGTCCGCCGCTCCGCCTGGCCCTCGTTCTCGAGCTCGAACAGGCGGCTGATGATCTGCTCTTCACTCCGTTCGTCCATGGCCCTAATTCTCGCAGCCTCCGGGATGAGGGTCGGCTTAACCTACTGACGATGAGTCGACCGCCGGATCGAGTGCCGTTCTACAACGTCATCGCCGGACACAGCCTTGACCGGCTGTCGGGGATCAGCGACGGGATCTTTGCGGTCGGCATGACTCTGCTCGTCCTGGGGTTGGTCGTTCCGCCCCCAATCGGGATCTCCAATGAAGGGGATCTCGCCCGGGCCCTCGGGCAGCTGCTGCCAAACGTCGTCACCTACACCATGAGCTTTCTTACCCTCGGGATCTTCTGGGTCGCCCAGCAAACGCAGTTCAGCCAGCTGAAGACCAGCGACAGGAACTTCACGTGGATCCACCTCGGCTTCCTGCTCGCGGTCACCCTCGTTCCGTTCTCGACCGGGCTGCTCGCCCACTTCATCACCTTTCGCGTGGCGCTCCTGGTTTACTGGCTGAACATTCTCGTGCTCGGCTTCGTCCTGCTGGCAGGCGCGGAGTACGCGCTTCGCGCCCAGCTTTTTGCAAGCGAGGGACAAGACCGGCGGGCGGCGGTTCGAGTGATCCGGCGCAGAGTCCTGATCGCTCAGGCCCTCTACGCGATCGCCACCGCCCTTTGCGTCTTCAACACCTACGTGAGCATCGCGCTCATCGTCCTGATCCAGCTGAACTACGCGGTGGCCCCGAGGATCCCAATCCTGCATCGACTCTAAAATCCCACCTGTGACAGCCATCCAATTTGTCCTGGCCGTGGTCGGCCTCACCATCATCGTGGTCGTCTTCTACGACCTGTTTCAGTCGGTGGTCCTGCCTCGCCCGGCGGTGCGCAAGGTGCAGCTCGCGCGTGGCGTCGTCAGGCCGCTGTGGTATGTCTGGCGCTGGGTCAGCCAGCGCACCTCGGCCGTGGATCGGAGCGAGGGCCGGCTCGCGGCATTCGCTCCCATCGCACTGCTCATCCTCTTCGCGATCTGGGCCACGGCCCTGGTCGTGGGCTATGGCCTGCTCATCGATGGGCTGGCCGAAGAGATGCGCCCTGTGCCGCCCGACCTGATCACCTCGCTCTACATCTCGGCCAGCACCCTGGTCCCGCTGGCCTACGGAGACTTCGTGCCCGAAGGTGGATTGGTGCGCATCGTGATCGTGGCCGAGAGCGCGACCGGCGTTGGCCTCGCCGCGCTGGCGATCACCCTCCTCTTCTCGCTCTACGAATCGTTCCGGGAAAGGGAGCAGCTCGTGATCTCCCTGGACGCCCTGGCGGGTGCGCCCCCGTCCGGCGTTCAGATCCTCGAGACCTCGGCCGAGCTTGGAATGCGTGGGAACCTCAAGGACACCTTTGACGAATGGCGTGAATGGTCCGCGATGGTGCTGGAAAGCCATCTCGCGTATCCCTTGCTGGTCTACTTCCGGTCGAGCCACGACAACGAGGCATGGGTCAACTCGTTCGGCGCCGTGATGGACGCCGCCGTGCTTGTCATGAGCACCGTGGAGGATGGGGCGGAGGGACCGGCCAGGCTCCTGTTCACCGTGGGCAATCACCTGGTCGAAGATTTCAACTGGGTCTTCCGATTCAAGAGCCCGGACTACCCCATCGTCGAACGTGCCGAATATGACGTTGCGGTCGCGCGGCTCGCGAAGGCCGGCTATCGCGTGCGGAGCACCGACGCCGGCTGGACGAAGTTTGCCAAGCTGCGCTCGAAGTACGCCATGACGCTCAACCAGATGGCCAACCTGCTCGCCCTGCCTCCCGCGCAGTGGATCGGCGACCGTTCGTACCTGCCTCACCGCGAGAGGCCGTCGCGCCTCCGCCGGGGTCCGCGGCCGATTACGCCTAGCTGATCAGACCCAGCTCGCGGGCTTTGACGATCGCCTCGAGCTTCGAGTGCACCCCGAGCTTGCTGCCGAGACTCCGGATGTGCGTGCGCACCGTGGTGTAGCTGATCCCCATCTTGGCCGCGACCGAACGGCTTGAAAGGCCCTCGGCCATGAGCTGCAGGACTTCTCGTTCGCGCGGCGTGAGGCTCTCGAACTGGGCCTCTATCGCGTGCCGTTTTGCGAGCAGCGTCGCGATGGTCCGGGGAGTGATGAGCACCCGCCCGCGGGCCACATCCCGGATGGCGTCGACCACCTCCGACGCAGCCCTTGATTTGTGAATGAATGCGCTCGCGCCGGACTGGACCGCGGCGAACCGTGCGGCGTCACTGTCCTCGCGGGTGAGGAAGATGAGCTTCGCCTCAGGTCGAATCTCCCGGATGGCGGCGGCCGCCTCCGTGCCGGTTCCGTCCGGCAGGCGGAAGTCGAGCAGGACCACGTCAGGTCCCAGGTCGGCAGCCAGCGCGACGCATTCGGCCACGGTACCGGCCTCGGCGACGACTTTCATGTCGCCCTGGTGGTTGATCAGTGCGGCCAGGCCTTCGGCGACCACGCGGTGGTCCTCGACGATGAGGACACGGATTGGATCGCCAGCCGTTTGCTCTCCGCTGCCGTCCTGGTTTGGAATTCCCGCGCTTGCGTAGGCCGCGCCGTCTCCAGGCGCAGCGAAATACCTGCCGGTCACATTCGTTACAACCCACGCCCAGCCCGCAGTACCCGCCCGGGCAAACAGGTTCAAGCCATCGTTCGAACGATCCTCAGCCGCAGCTCGACAGTTCCGGTGGCCGGCACCCGTACCTGGTTCGGCTCGAGGCGCCCGCCCATCGGCGGCGGCGCAGCGCTGATCGAGTAGGCGCCCGGATCCAGGTGCAGGCCGAAGGCGCCGCCTGTGTCGACCTGGACGCGAACGTCGGGCGTACCCGGCTGCGAGAAGACCAGGTACATCGCCGTGATCGGGGGGTCGCAGGGCTCGTCAGTCGGGCAGGCGGGTGCGTACACACGGTCGACTGTGCCGCGCACGTTCAGGGCGGCAACGCCGCTCGGACTCGAGGCCCCTGACCCCTGGGGTAGTGCGCCGCAGGCCGCGCCGAAGAGGCAGAACGCGCCGACCGCAACCAATCGGAGCACCTGTTTGATGCTACGTCGCAAAAACGACCGGGGCCGGCACGATGCCGGCCCCGGATATGAGTCTTTGGAGTGCTTCCTAGCCGAAGAAGGCGAACACCCGCCTCGTCAGCTCGGCGCGGTGCGCCGCCGTCCCGTACTCCTCGAACGGGAACGCCAGGAACACGACCTTGTACGAGCCTGTGAAAGAGAGTCCGTCCGTCTGAGTGGCGTCGTCCGTGAAGATCGGGATGGCACCACCGTTCGGGGTGATTTGATCCATGAACTTGTTGGCGAGCAGTGACGAATCGAGCGGCACCGTGCCGACTCCGTCGGTCAGGCTCAGGGCGACGGCGTGCACGTTACTCGTGGCCTTGTCGTTCTGAGCCTCGCTGCCGTTCCATGTGACGTGGAGGTAGTCGTGGACGAATGAGGTCGTGCCGGCAGCCCCATCGAGCAGGTCCTGTCCCGACATGAAGAGGCGACCGCCGCCGTCGAGGAATGCTTTCAGCTTGGACTCATACAGGGTGATCGGCCCTGGGAAGCTGTTGCCTGTGAACCACACGACGTTCTTGAACGACTTCAAGTAGTTCAAGGGTAGGTTTTTGTCGGTGCCCAGGTCCCAGACGCTGAACGAGAAGCCGTTGGCGGCCAGGGCGCTGGTGTAGTACGACCTCACGTCGAGGTTCCTGCTCGCAGAGGGAACAAAGGAGTCGTCGTCAACCACCAGCGTGTCCACCGCGACGGCGATGGTCTTGATGGTTGCTGATGCGCTCACGGACGGGCTGCCGACCGACGTTGCGGTTACGGTCGCCGTGCTGGTGGCGTCGTTAGCCGCAGCCGCCGGAACGTCCACTTTGACGCATACGGTCGTGGAGGAGCCTGCCGTCAGGCTTGGCGTGGTAGTCAGCGGGGCGGAGCAGGCAGCGTTGAGGAAGCTGACCGGGAACGCACCGCCAGTGGTCGACATCGTGTAGCTGTCGGTCGTGAAGCCGAGGTTGGTGACCGTAACCGGGTAGGTGACGCTGCTTCCGACCCGCGCTCCATCCGTCTGAGCGGCCGGCGAGATCGCGACAGCAAACGGTGGCGCGATCGGAGTGACTGTTGGTGAACCGTTGGCCGAAGGTCCTTGAGCCGAGGTCGCCGTGTAGCCATCGTCGATGATGGACCGGACGCTTGATCCCAGGGACGGGCTGATCTGCACCCGGAAATGCACGTCGATGCTGGCTCCCGAGGCTATCGATTTGCCGGTCCAGGTGACAACTCCATCGAGGTTTGCGCCGCCGTCGGCAGCAGAAACAAAGGTGGTGTTGGCGGGAACCGGGTCGGTGATCGCCACGCCCGTGGCCGCGGCGTTGCCGATGTTCCGGACTGTGATCTTGTAGTCGATGTTGCTGCCGGGGCCGACCGGCACACCCGCGTCAACCTTCGAGATGACGAGTGCCGGCGCCGCGGCGTTGTTGTCCTGCAAGCGGAAGGCGCCCCGGCCGTGAGTGCCGGCGACCATGATGCGGTCGTAGGTGTCCAGGTCGATCTGGTCGATGGCAACGATCGGGAAACCGCTCCCCAGGGCATTCCAGTTGGCGCCGCCGTCGTAGGTCACGAACGGGCCGACGTCGGTGGCGGCGTAGAGCGTGTTGGGGTACGACGCGTCGATGGTGATCGAGTTGACCGGGTTGTCCGGCAGGTTGCCGCTGATGTCGGTCCACAAAGCGCCGCCATCGGTCGTCTTGAAGACGTGGCCGGGCTGGTGCGGTGTCGCGGCGTTGTAGCCGTTGTAAGCGATGTATGCGACCCGGTAGTTGCTGCGGTCGACTGCAATCCCGGCGACAGGCCGCCTTGGCAGCATCGCGTTAGCCTTGAGCCCAGTCGAACCCTGGCCGTTGCTGTTGGCGCTGTTGCCATGCAGGCCAACCCGCGTCCAGGTCGGGTTGTCGCTGATCATGGCGTTGGGGCTCATGAAGACGTAGCCGTCCTCGGACCCGGTGTAGACGGCAGTTCCGCCTCCGATGCCGATCGCTGAGATCACGCAGGCGCGCGCGCCGTTCGGCGCCGCACCCCGGCAGCCGCTGGTCAGGTCGGGGCTGATCGCCTTGAAGATGACGTCGCTTGCGCTGGGCGCCTTGGCGTTGTTCGTGCGGTACAGCCGGTACGTGGCGGTGAGCAGCTGGTTGGTGCTCAGCTGGTTGAGGGCGACCGGGACGTAGAAGTCCGCCCGATCGCTGAGGTTGATCCCATTCTGAATGAACTGGTTGGTGAAGGTGCCGCCGCCGTCCGTGTATCGGTAGAGCGACATCCCGAAATAGGTTCCGTAGACGAAGCAGGACGCAGACAAGGCCCCGCACGAGTCATGGTCGGCCTGGTTCACCTGGACCTGGCCGCCATCACCGGAGGCCACGTCGAACCAGGTCTGTGAGTTGACCGACTTGCGGAGCGTGCCGTTGTCCTGGGTGCCGCCCCAGTAGCGCTCGGTCTGGGCGCCAACCGGCACCAGCGCGGTGGGCACCGTGGAAGCCGAGGTGAACTGGCTGATCTGGAGCCCGGTCCGGTGCAAAACGGCTCCGCCCGGGGTGACCGTGCCGTTCAGGTTCTGCCAGTCGACGGCGCTCAGCGGGTCACTCGCGTTGTTGCGCCCGCCGCGGCCGGTGCTGTACCAGACCCCGCCGTCGGAGCCGATCAGCACGTTGGCCGAGTTGCTGGGGTCGAACGCGAGGGCGTGAAAGTCCGGGTGCTGGTTCCAGCCGAGGTTCTTCCACGTCTGGCCGCCGTCGATGGAGCGGTAGATGCCACCCGACTGCGGCGACAGGTTGTATCCGAATGAGCCGGCCGCGAACACGACGTCCGAGTTGGTCGGGTCGGCCTCGATCACGTTGTCGTAGAAGCACTGCGTGCCGCAGTAGCCGAGGACGCTGTCGGCCGCGGTTGCGCCGCCGGTTGGCAGCTCAGCCCAGTGGGCGCCTTCGTCGACGGACCTGAAAAGCCTCCCGTCGTGATGAACTGTGGAAGGGGCGGGCTCGACCCAGTCGAACCCGGTGTAGAGGACTGCAGGCTTGCCGGTCGGATGCGAGATGGAAAGCGCGAATCGGGTCAGCCCCGCCGCGAAGTCCGAGTTGGTCGGCAGGCCGGTCATGATCGGCGTCCAGGTGGCGCCGGCGTCTGTGCTCTTGTAGATCGCGTCGCTCCAGAAAGAGGCATACAGGGTTCTCGGGTTCTGCGGGTCGATGCGGACGTCCGTGGCGCCCAGGGACCCCGCGGGGGCCGGCTTCAGCAGTGTCCAGCTGACACCACCGTCCCGGGACTCCCAGAGGCCATACGTGGAATGAACCGGGGGAGAGACGCGGCGCGCACCGCCGCGGCCACGCAGGACCGATGCGTACACATGGTTCGCGTTGGTCGGGTCGACCGCCAGCCGCGAGACTGAGATTCCGGCGAAGAAGTCCCCAGAGACGTGGGCCCAGGTGGCGCCGCCGTCGGTCGACTTCAGGATGCCGTTCCCGTAGTAGCTGTCGCCTGAGAGGGCGCCCTCGCCGGTACCGGCGTAGACGACCATGTCGTTCGAGGGTGCGACCGCCAGCGCGCCGATGGACAGGGAGTTGAGGGTGTCGGTCTTGGCGGTCCAGGTGCCGCTCGCCGAGTCGTAAAGCCAGATGCCGCCTTGCGCGGCGCCAAGGACGAACTGGCCGTTCTGACGAATCGCCAGCGCGCCGATGCGGCCGCTCACCGCGTAGAACGTGTTGTTGCTGCGGGCGACCTGAACGATGGGGTTGGGTCCAAGCCCGGACCAGGGGCTGTTGAAGCTGGCTCCGGCGGGTGCATTCGCGATGCCCCGGGCGGCTTCAGCCGCGGCAGCGCGGAGCTTGCCCGCGTTCTCGTTCGAGATGGGGCTGTCACCGGCTGTGCGGCCGGCAATGAAAGCCTGGTCGAGGAGGAGCAGCCGAGCCTCGAGCTCGTCGTTCTGCTCGAGGGGTTGCGCGTCCGGACGAAGCGTCGCCGTGTCCTCGCCGGGCGCCGGCTCAGCCGGATACGCCAGGCCCGGACCGACGCCCGCGGCAAAGATCGCGACGGTCAAAACGAACGCGCTGAGCCAGCGCAACACACCCTTACCCATGTTCACTCCCCACCCGTGAAAGCACCGGAAGCAAGGTGTGTCCGAACACCTCGTGAAACCGGATAACTGTGTCAAACGCCCGGAAGGAAAGCAAGAGACAAAGCAGATAAGGGATGGCAAATTCTAAAAAAGACGTCGCTTGACCCCGATCCGGTCGTCGTTTCAGCAGCTTTTCAGGAAGCGCCGATGCCCAGGTCGGGTAGATACCGCTCAGGGTGGCGTCCGGGCCCTGGAAGTTTTAGAGGTGTGGGTCGCCGGCGAATAGCGATGATCGTGTCTCCGTGGTACCCCGTGCCGCCGAGCGGCTACGGCGGCATCGAGCTGATGGCCTATCACCTTGCGCGCGAGCTACAGCTCCGCGGCCACGAGGTGAGCGTGATCGGGCAACAGGGCTCGAAAGGGACGTTTGAGACGATCGCGATCGCTCCCGAAAGCTGGTCGAGCCAGCTCGGGACCCGCGACCAGGTTCCACGCGAAAGCTTGTTTCTCTACCGCGCGTACGACCTCGTCAGGCGGCGCGCCTTCGATGTGGTGCACGACCACTCGGGCCTGACCGGCATCCTGATGGCCGCCAGCTCAGGCCTGCAGACCCCTGTGGTTGCGACCCTCCACGGCGACCTCACCGAGGCTGAGGGCGAGTTTCTCGCTGCGGTCGACCGTCGGGTTCATCTCGTCGCCATCAGCCGCGCGCAGCAGGCGCAGGTGGCCGGCGTCGACTGGCGGCGCGTCGTGTACAACGCCATTGACCGAGCCGATTACACACCCGTCACGAAGCGCGACGAGAAGCACAACTTCATATTTCAGCTCGCGCGCATCTCGCCGAGCAAGGGACAGCACATCGCCATCGAGGTGGCGCGGCGAATCGGGGTGCCCCTGGTCCTCGCCGGCAAGGTCGACAAGGACTCTTGCGACTACTTCGAGCGCGAGATCAAGCCTCACCTGGGAAATGGCGTGACGTGGCACGAGAACGTGGAGGGCGAGGAGAAGCAGGTCCTGCTGGCCCACGCGCGGGCAATGCTCTTTCCGATCCAGTGGGAGGAGCCGTTCGGCATCGCGATGGTCGAGGCGATGGTCAGCGGCACACCTGTCATGGCGCTCGCGCGGGGAGCCGCCACCGAAGTTGTTGAGCCCGGTGTGACGGGGTGGCTCGCCAACGACCTCGACGGCCTGGTCGACGCGTGGTCGCGCATCGATGACATCGACCTCGAGCGGTGTGTTCGCCGCGCGAGCGAGCGATTCGGACCTGGCCAGATGGCGGATGGATATGAGTCGGTGTACGAACGCGCGATCGATGAGTCGTACTACCGGGAAAGGCTGTAGTTCCCTCTCTCCATCGGGGCGAGGGCATGGGTGGGGCTTAAGTGTCTATCCGCGCTCCACACTGATTCCGCTGGGCAGCTTCCCGACCTTGACTTTGGTTCCATCCACCGCGAAGTCGAGACGATGTCCCCCAAAATGCAGGCCGCTCACTTCGACGCGCGTCCACAATGGAGTCTTTAGCGGCGCGATGCGCAGGAGCCCACGAGACGCGTCGGCCTGGAGGCCCAACAACGTCGTGACCGAAAGGAATGCCGACGCCGCAGACCACGATTGCGGGCTGCAGGTGTTCGGATAATCGACGGGCGGCCGGCCGGGCACTCGGTCATCGCCGCACCACAGTTCTGGCAGCCGTCGCAGCTGCACGGCCAAACCTGCTTCCAAAAGCGAGCGCGCAACCGTCTCAGCGTGCGGGTCGAACCCGGACCGGCGCATACCCGCGGCGGCGAGGGCGGTGTCGAAGGGCCAGACCGAGCCGTTGTGATAGCTGGTGGGGTCGTAGTTGATCGCTCGCGTCGAAAGGGTCCTGATCCCCCAGCCGTTGAACAGCTCCGGCGAGACAAGGCGATCCGCGACGATCGCAGCGCGCTCGGGGGGCAGTATCCCGCTCCACAGGCAGTGGCCCGGGTTCGAAGAGATGGCCTCGACTCGGCGCTTCGATCCATCGAGCGCCTGTGCGACAAATTCTTTGTCGGTCATCCAGAAGTCGCTGTCAAAACGCCGCCGAAGCGCTTCGGCTCGATCCTTCAGCTCTGGGCGTTTGCGTGACATGCCGAGCAAACCGCGATACAGGTAAGCCTGGACTTCGCACAGCGCTGACGGAGGCGGCGGAACCGTGCCGTCGACGTGAGTCAGCGAGTCGTCCGAGTCCTTCCATCCCTGGTTGCGCGCGCGCCCGCCGCGGTACTCGATGTAGCCGTCTTCGTCTACGTCACCGAATCGAGCGCACCACTCGATGGCGGCCTCGGCGTTGTTCCACAGCTCGTCGAGCATGGATTCATCGCCGGTCCAGTCGACCGTTTCAGCGAGGGCACACAGAAAAAGCGGGGTGGCATCGATCGTGCCGAACAGGTGATGCGGCCACAGCCCACGGTCGACCACCTCGCCGGTGCGGACCTCGTGCAGGATCTTCCCCGGCTGCTCTTCCGTTCCAGGATCGTTACGCCGGCCTTGCCTGGCAGCGAGATAACGCAGCACGCCTCGCGCGATCTCGGGGTTGATGGGCAGCATCATCATCGACGCGATGAGCTGGTCGCGGCCGAAAGGCACCGCGTACCAGGGCAGGCCTCCGGTGGGATAGAGCCCGGTCGGGTAGCGGTCGCAAAGCATGCGAAGGTCGGTGAGGCTGCGCTCCAGGAGCTCGTTCACCGACGGGTTGTCAGTGCGGATCGAGGCGGACTCGGCTCGCCATCGCGTGTAGGTGTCCTTCGTGCGGACCAATCCGTCGTCGAAGTCGGAGACCGTCGCTCCGATGCCTCCGGGTATGACGTCCACGAAGATGGTCAGCTCTTTGCCCGGGCCCAACCGCGAACGCCGCTTGAAACCAGCCGGCCGAACTATGACCATGGCCGACTGACCCGGCCAGTCATGCCGGGTGATGAGCAAACCGTCAGGGGTGTCGACGGCTGGGGCTGGGACTGGCGGCGGCAGCACCGGCACGTTTCCACGGATCGCCAGCATGGCGGCGAAGTCGGCCGCGAAGACAAGCTCGACCTCTTCCTCCACGGTGCCAGCCCCGGGGTTGGCGATGGTGATCCTCTCGCGCAAGCCGCCATCCATGTAACGGACGCGGGTCACGCGAAGATCGCCTGCGTCGAGCTCGAATGAGGCCTGGCCGTCTTCTAAGCGCACATCTACAGGCACAGGTTCTGCGCCGCCGATGAGAACGCGAAACTCCGACAGGATCCGGGTGTCGGCGAACCAGACGCCGTCACCCAGGTCGGCGGGCGCGCGCATCGAGCCGTCGCGAGCGGAGACCGCAAAAAAGCGATCGTGCTTCACGATCACGCGGTCGACGATGCTTGCGCCGCTCAGCTCGTCGTGCCGATCGCTTGCTGCGCGGGCTGCTTCGCTCCTGCCTCAAAAGCCGGCCGCGTGCCCACCGCGTAGCCGGTCCACTCTCCGCGCGCGAGCAGCTCGACCGCCATCGCCTCCAGGTCACGCACTCGCTGGTTGGCCCTGATCGCCTCGCGGATGGAGAGGATGCCCACCGCCGGGTGACGCTTCTCGATCACGTGTCGCAGCATGTTCAGGTGCGCGTTGTCGGGCACTCCCGGCTCGCGAATCCTTCGCACCGCCGCGCGCACCGTCGCCTGGGTGCCGTCGATCGCCTCACCCTTGCCGAAGTCGAATTTGTAGCTCGGGCTTCGGCCGGCCGCGCGCCGCTCACCGCTCAGCTTGATCCATTTGGCGTTGTCGGCTCCCTTGCCGACGTCGATCACCAGCTTCACCGGCCGTCCCTGGTAAGGGAAGCTCGCGTTCATGCGCGCGTAGCTCTCGCGCTGTCCCGTGAGCCCTTCATGGCGGCCGACCATCAGCGGCGAGGTGGCATCGAGCTTGATCCGGTCGATCGGCGTGAGCAGGGAGATGATTGCGAAGGCGTGCGGGATGAGATCCGCGATCACACCGATGTCGGCGGCGGCGCCCACGAGCGGCTGCTCCTCGAGGATCTCGATGCGGATCTCTTCGACGGTGTCCAGGAAGTTGCGAAGGGTTCGCTCCTCGGTCAGCAGAAGCTGCAGCAAACGGACCTCGAGCTTGAAGTAGTAGTGGTCGGCGGCGACGATCTCCACTCCACCTGACACTCCCTCGAGGAACGCTCGATACTCCTCCGGCGGGGCCCCGAGTGGCTTCTCGATCAGGACGACGTCGCTGAGGTCGTAGTAGAGCTTGAGCGTCGGCAGGTGCGTGGCCGCGGGCGTTGCGATGTAGGTGATCACATACGAGCTCGACTCGAGCTCGGTCTCGAGCTTGTCGTGGGCCGGCGATCCGTGACTGTCCCAGTAGAAGGAGTCACCGTGCGCCTTGACCTCCTCTTCTTTGACGCCGAGGCGGTCGCGAGCCCCGGGTGACTCGTGCTCTACGACGTGGGTGCGGAAGTTGAAGAACTGCTTCAACGTCAGCAGGTGCTGGTAGGCCTTCTGCCCCCACTGGCCAAAGCCGACGAGAACGAAATCTTTCTGCAGGTGGCGCTCTTCCTCGGCCATCGCATGCAGGCGCGCGTTCTTGATCGCGACCGCCGCCTGCAGCGCAAGCGCCTGCGCATGCTGCACCTCCTGCGGCGTGAACGTCCGCCGGCGGTCGCGCTCGGCCAGGATCGCTGCACCGATGGGCATGCCGTCCGCGACGAGCGGCAGCGCGATGAGCGAGCGCACCCCAAACGCCTTGACGTAGGCCGGGTCGACCTGGCTCGAAGACGCGGTGTCGTCCACGACCACCGGCTCGCCGCGGTCGAGTACGTCAAATAGAAAGGAGGGCTGCGAGCGCTCGGCGCGCTGTCGGCGCCAGAGCTCTTCGTTGTCAGACGCGGCGGCTCCGAACCAGCCCTCACGGTCCTCCTCGAGCAGCGCGATCTGGCACAGGGATGCGTTGACAAGGCGCGCCAGGTTCTGCGCGACAAGCCTCAGCGTCTGGTCGAGGTCGATCGAGCTTGCGATCGCTTTGCTGACGTCGTTGACGAGCTCGAGCTGTTCAGCGTGGCGCTGCGCTTCTTCATAGAGGTGGGCGGTCTCGACCGCGACCGCGATTTGAGCCGCGGCCGCACGCAAAGCTTCGACCTGGCCCCAGTCCGGTCGCCGCTCAAACGACCTGTGATATCCCACCTCGAGCACGCCGCTCGCCCGGCGGCTTTGATCCGTGCCGAAGGGCAGGAAGATGCGGATCAGGTCCTTGTGACCACCCTTCTCGAACACCTCTCCGGCGAGCGTGAACGGAGGGGTTTCGGAGGTATGGGCGCGCTCCCTCTCGCCGATCAGGCACGCGAGCACGTGTCCCAAGACAGAGCCGTCGGTGCGTACGACGGGAACCTCGGTCCATGTCGCCGGCACCGGAATGCCGCCGGCCAAGACGTCGGCGTGGTCACCGGCCGGCATGGGTCCGACGATCACGGGTTGCCAGGTTCGGGCGACGTGCACGAGCACGTCGTCTTCGGCCAGCAGCCTGTCTTCTTCAAGCGCCCACCGCGGCACGCGTTGGTGCGGTTGTCGCGTCCCACTCAGCCGGGAGCTCTCGGCAGCGTCGATTGCCGCCCCGGTCGCCGCGCCGGCGGCCATGCGGACCAGGACTCTTTCATCCTCACCGTCCTCGAGCAGGTAGACCGTCGCGAAGTTGAAATCGAACTCGGGAACCTCCGCGTCAGTCAGGTGACCGACGACCGCGTCGATGACCTGGTGGCGGGTGGAGCCGGGCTGCAGCATCGCGCTCGTCATGTCGCCGAGCGCGCCCAGCAAGCGGTTGCTGTGTTCGAGGTCTGCGATGAGACGCTGGCTGGCGAGAGCGCCGCCGATGAGCTCCGCGCCGGCCTTGAGCATCATGTCGGTGGGCGGCGCGCGGCGCACCGTGGCCAGCCGATCGCGGCTGAGCACCACCAGGTAGCCGTGAGGCTCGTCCTGGTTGCCGAGCGCGTAAGTGGCGACCGGGTGCAGCTCTGCGTCGGCGGTCACCGCGCCGACCGCCTTGCTGAGCGCCGCCTCCCATGAGATGTCCTGGTCGGGCCGTTCGATGCGCACTGGGGCGGCGACGCGAAGATGCGCGGTCACGAGGTCCAGGCTCGTGCGCTGCTGGCCGAACTGGTAAATCGCCGCGCCGTCCAGGTTGCTCGCCATCAAGAGGTCGGCGAGCGCGATCGACAGGAGGCGGCGCAGCTCCTTGGCGTCGGTCTTGGCGTCCCCTACTGGCGCAGTCAGCATCGAAGTCAGGCGCGCGAGGCCCTCCAGCGCGCTGCGTTCTGCGCCTGCCAGCACGGCCTGCACGACCGCGGCCGAGGCGGCCGCCCGGCGCTCGAGCTCCCTCAGCTTGGAGTCATCGGGGGCCTGGTCGCGGGACCGGTAGTTGAGGTAGACGAGGCCGAGCAGCCGGTCGCCCGCAACCAGCGGCAGGCCGATGGTCGACTGGACCTGGTAGCGGCGGATGAAAGTGCTGTCGATCTCCGACGGCGCGTTTCGGGCCACCAGGCGCTGGCGCGTAACCGTCAGCCACACCGTGGACCCGTACTGGTGCACGCCGAGCTCGTCGGGCACCTTGCCCTGGTCGGCGTCCCCGAGGTAGCGGGCCAACTGCTCGCGCATGTCGGCCAGCGAATCGAGCAGGCTCTCCTGCGGTTGGCCGGTCGCAAAGGGCGCGTAGTAGGTGTGCGTGGCCTCTTCGTAAAGGAAGATGGACACGATGTCGGCCCCCGAGGCGTGCTGCATGTCGGCGACCACGCCGCGAAGGACTGCCGACAAACCGGAATTGGTCTCGACCTGGGGACGCATCTAAAGGTGGATTATCCGCGTCCGATGTTCAGGCGCTCGCGGTGGATCAGTCTTGACGGCGAGTGGGAGTTCGGTGCGGGAGTCTCCCAGAGGTTCGATCGAACCATCAATGTGCCGTTTTGCCCGCAGTCCTCGCTATCCGGTATCGGCGACCCGTCGCCTGGCGACGTGGTCTGGTACCGGCGCCGTTTCGACGCGCCTGGGTCCGACCGGCTGCTCCTCCACTTCGGAGCGGTCGACTATAGGGCGACCGTCTGGGTGAATGGGGAGGAGGTCGCACGCCACGAGGGAGGCCACACGCCCTTCTCGGCCGACATCACGCGGGTGGCGGGCCGGCGCGGCAACGTCGTCGTGGTCCGGGCCGAGGATCCGCTGGCCGACAAGACCATCCCCCGAGGCAAGCAGCACTGGACGGCGACGCCCGAGTCCATCTTCTACACGGCGACAACAGGGATCTGGCAGACCGTCTGGTTGGAGCCGCTTGGGTCCAAATGCATCGATGCGCTGCGCATCGTTCCCGACCTGGACATGGGGTCGGCGGCGGTGAACGTCGATGCCCCGGGCGAGGTCGACATAATCGTGACGTTTGACGGCAATGAGGTTGGTCGTCGGAAAGGCGGTGGCCTGATCATCCTCAAGGACGTCCATCCGTGGAGCCCGGAGACTCCCCATCTCTACGAGGTCGAAGTACTTCTCCGCGACCTTGACCGCGTCGAGAGCTACTTCGGCTTACGAAAGCTTGAGGTACGCGACGGCAGGTTCTGGCTGAACGGCACGCCTTACACCCAGCGTCTGGTCCTCGACCAGGGTTACTTTCCCGCCGGCCTGCTGACTGCGCCAAGCGATGCGCACCTTCGCAGCGACATCGAGCTTGCGAAAGCAATGGGCTTCAATGGCGCGCGCAAGCACCAGAAAGTCGAGGATCCAAGGTGGCTTTACTGGGCTGACCGGCTTGGCTTTCTTGTCTGGGGTGAGATGCCGAGCTTCCACGAGGACTCACCCGCCGCACGCCGGAGGCTTGTCGCCGAATGGACCGACGTCGTACGACGAGACCGGGATCATCCCTCGATCGTCGCCTGGGTCCCCGCCAACGAAAGCTTCGGACTGGGCCCAGACGCAGCGCCGTTTCTCGATGAGCTTTACCACCTGACCAAGACGCTCGACGCGACCCGACCAGTTGTGTCCAACGACGGCTGGGAACATGCGACGACAGACCTTTGCACCTTGCACGACTACGGCTCGCCAGCGGAGCTGGCCAAGCGCTATCGAAATCTCGACTTGACGCTCGATCCTCGAGCGAGGCTGCGACCTGCCTATCGGCCCGGCTACACGCACTGCGGCGAGCCGGTGATCGTCAGCGAGTTCGGAGGCGTAGCGCTGGTGGGCAGCGGAGGCTTCGGATGGTCGGAGGTGAGTGATCCAGGGACTCTGCTCGAGACTTACAGGGAGCTCGTCCAAGCGCTGATGGACCCAGGACCGGTCGAAGGCTTCTGTTACACGCAGCTGACCGATGTCGAGCAGGAGCGCAACGGTCTGCTGACCTTCGAGCGTGAGCCGAAAATCGACCCTTCTCTGATCCGTCCGGTCACCCAAACCCCAAAAGGCGCGGAAACGCCTTAATCGAGCGCCCTTCTCCGCGCCACCGCTCCCAACCAGGCGGCGCTGGGTTTCGGGTGCCGGGCGAAGGTCTGCCTGTCGACCGCGACCAGGCCGAAAGTCGGCGCGTAGCCGAAGGCCCACTCGAAGTTGTCGAGCCACGACCAGTAGAGGTAGCTGCGCACGTCAACGCCCTCGGCGAGGCACGCCTGCACCTCGCGGAGGGCCGCATCCATGTATGCGATGCGCCGCTCGTCGTGCGCGGTGGCGATCCCGCTCTCGGTGACGAGGATCGGTATGCCGGGGCAGCTCTTCGCCGCCCGGCGGATCGCAGCGCCGAGGGCCTGGGGGTAGTACTCATAGCCCATCTGCGTCGTCTCTTCCGTCTCCACCAGCTCACGTGTGGTGTCGCTCCAGTCGTGTCCTGGCGAGCGCGGCCCCTCGGGTCCGATCCGAAAGCGGGTGTACGTCTGAACCCCGATGAAGTCGTCCTTGCGCGCCAGCTCGAGGAACCAGTCGTTGACGCGCGACTCCACCTCGAGCGAGGTGAGCCCGGGCTGCGCGCCATCTTCGTATTGGATGTCGGGAAGCGCGAGCGTGACCCCGACCGGGATCCGGGCTCGCGACCGGATCGCCGCCGCACCCAACTTGTGCGCCTCGAGCAGGTTGTCGACCGCCCGCTGGGCGCCGTCCCGGTCATCCGTGTGGCCGGGCGGGTTGATTCCGAGCAGGTAGCCGCTCGAGCCGAGCCCCTGGGGCTCGTTGATGGTGCACGCGATTCCGATCACGTCACCGAGAGTTGCAGCGGCGCGATCGCAATAGCGTTCGAAGAGCGCCGGGAATCGATCGGAGGCGAACCCGCCCGCGTCCTGCAGCCACTTCGGCAGCGTGAAGTGGTGGAACGTGACGATGGGCAGCACGCCATGCTCGCGACAGGCCTCGATCACCCTCCGGTAGTGGTCGAGCGCCGCCCGGGAGAACTCACCTTCGGCGGGCTCGATGCGCGCCCACTCGATGCCGAACCGGAAGGCGTTGAGCCCAACGGAGGCAAGCAGCGCGACATCTTCTCGATATCGGTGGTAAAAGTCGCAGGCGTCGCCGGAAGGCTCGTGGCACGGCGTCGCAGCCAGGTGCTCCCACCACCACCAGTCGCTGTTGGTGTTGCCGCCCTCGACCTGGTGGGCTGACACCGAGGCGCCAAACAAGAAGCTGTCGGGAAACCGGCTGGTGTCACTCATCCGGCGGAGTGTTCCACAGACCCTTGCCTCGCCGCTGAGGGCGCGAAACTTGCATATTGACAGCCCGCCAAGAGGGGCCTACTATCGCCTAAACCGTTTTACTAAAGCGGTTTATCGAATCAGTTTCATTCAATCAAGTGGGGACGAAGCATGACCGGGTTCCCGTCTGGGTCAGGCCTGGGTGTCTCGGATCACGATCGCTGACGTGGCGAGCGCAGCCGGCGTCTCCAAGACGGCTGTCTCCTTCGCGTTCAACAACCCCGAGAAACTCGGCCAGGCTACGCTCGAGCGGGTGCTGGGCGTCGCGCACAACCTCGGCTACACGCCGCACCCGGCCGCCCGCGCGCTGTCGCTGCGACGAAGCGGGACGATCGGCGTGCTCATACCTCAGCGCCTGTCCGTGGTTTTCGCCAACCCCTTCCTGGCCGAGCTCATCCAGGGCATGGGCGAGCTGTGCGAGGAACACGACCTGACGATGCTCCTCGTCCCGCCCCTCGACGGCTCCCTCGAAGGAGCGATCCGCCAGGCGTCTGTCGACGGCTTCATCAGCCTCGGCCTCAGCCCGGACGACCACGCGCTGGAGATGCTCGAACGGATCGGCATCCCGACCATCCTGGTCGACTCGGACGCGTCGCCGATGCACCCGGCCGTCAACGTCGACGACGAAGGCGGCGCCGAGGCTGCGGCCCAGCACTTGCTCGACCTCGGCCATCGCGAGCTCGCGATCATCGCGCTGCCGCCGACACGAGCGCGCGCCGGCCATACCCCGACCGCCGCGAGGCGATTTGCCGGTTACAGGGCCGCGCTCGAGCGTTCGCATGCGCCCGAGCCGCACACGGTTACGGCGGGCGCGACCATGACCGCCGGCGCGCGCGCCTTCGAGACTCTGCCCAGGGGAAAGCGCAGGCCTAGCGGTGTCCTCGCGATGAGCGACATGGCAGCCATCGGCCTGATGGCCGCCGCGCAGGCGGCCGGACTCAAGGTCCCGGATGACCTGTCGATCGTCGGCTACGACGACCTGCCGATGGCGGCCTGGACCAACCCGGCCCTCACGACAGTCCGGCAGCCGATCGTCGAGAAGGGCCGCCTGGCGGCGCGACTGCTGATTCAACGGATGAAGGGCAAGGCGGTCGAATCGCCCTTGCCGCTGGCGACCAGCCTGGTCGTCCGCGGGTCCACATCGCCTCCAAAGGAGGTGGCCGGCAGAAGCTCGTAAGCACGCACGACAAATTCCGGAATTTGCTAAATACGGAGAGGAACATAGAATGATTGGTCAGGTCGGGGTAGCAGCGCAGTCAGTTCAGCATCGATGGGGGATTTGAATATGCGTTCGTTGTGGTTCAAGCGAAGTCTGATCCTGTCGCTTG